>OBVV01000111.1_pt1 | contig 39653 bp, 29 predicted proteins | sample 1476221 | NCBI WGS metagenome assembly OBVV01 (sample SAMEA2580029, study PRJEB22360) | human gut metagenome | biome: human gut; feature: human-associated habitat; material: faeces | place: Denmark | collected 2008/2010 | reverse complement strand
AATCAGCGATTACACTCGATTATCCAAGAACCCTGTAGCAGGTACTGCGGCTAGTGCCATTATGTATGGTGTAACTAGTTCTGTCATGTATGTGTTAGGCCTTGCTGCTGCTCTCTATACAAATGAAAGCAACATTGCAAAGGTTCTTCTTCATGCTGGTTTAGGATTTGGTGGGTTAATTATCATCGTATTCTCTACTGTCACAACTACTTTTATGGATGCCCTATCTGCTGGTATTTCCTCTGAAAGTTTGCAATCTAAATACTCTGGTCGTACCATCGGTATCATTGTTACCATCATCGGCACCATCGGTGCATCCATCTATCCCATGGATAATATCATCCAATTCTTATATACCATCGGATCTGTATTTGCTCCTATGATTGCTATTTTATTAACTCATTATTTCTTCTTACGTCATTGTCCACGCCTTGACCATGGTCCAACACTATACATCATTTGCTGGGCATCTGGTACCGTTATGTACCATCGTTTCCTCGATAGCAACCCATTCTTAGGAGCTAGTTTGTCTACCATCGTAGGAACATCATTGGCAACCATTGCTACGGCGTATATTATTAGCAAATTAAGTAAAAGTTAATATATCCCATGATTTTGTATTAACAACAAAACGCGGTCATATGACCGCGTTTTTATTGTTTATATCATTGCCTCTAAAAACTCTATACTATGCAATGTATATCCTAGTTGATAAGTCAAAATCTTTCGTAAAAGAATTTCTAATTGTTCCCATTGATTCGCATTAAGACGTAACGGCTTCGTAGGAATCCAATCATAGTTCAAAAGCATTGCTATCCCTTGTTGTAGCTCTCGATTCACTACATATTGACAGGTTTCATAGATTTCATCACAAAGACTTGCCATTGCCTGGGGATCTTCACAATGCTGTCCTTGTGGAACAAACCCCGCAATACTTAACATATGCCAACCTAATACAATAGATCCTAATCGAACTGGTTTATCTTGTATGGCTTGCAAAAATCGACTCATGTTCGTATAAACACCGCGGTCTAATTTACCTTTTTCAAATAAGGCACTCACCAATTCACCGCTAAAAGTAGCATAGGAAATATCTTCTAAGCTTTCATAATCACGTATAGAAATTCCATCTATCTGGTTAATATCGTACATATCTCCATTAGGAGCTACTGTCAAATATAAACGGCTTAAAGGTTGCAAATAAGCCGCTTCTTTATAGTTAGCTTTACGCTTATGAGGCACAGAGCAAAGTATAATGCCTTCTAACTTTGTGAGGAACGCATAGATACTATAGTATTTTCGTTTTTTACGCCACAGCACGATGGCTTCACTAGTAAACGTATTTGCTTTCATCTATATATCCTCTCCACACAGGATACCCCAATGCTATTAACATTTATTCTATAACCTAAGATATTTGCATACTATTCTTAGATTACTTTAAAGATATGTTTACATATACATCAACTTCAATTGCACTTTTACAAGAAATGCTAATTATTTTGTTTCCTCAGCGTCTTCAGCATCAGTCGGTACTGGCACGGCATAGACACGTTCAATACGATAGCCTTGCATTTCTGTCACCGTGAAAGCATATCCATCTACAGTAATGACATCACCAACGGCTGGTGTTCTTTCTAAGATACCGAAGATAACACCACCGATAGTATCTTCATCCACATCACCGAAGGAAATATCTAACAGATCTTCCACCTCATCCACTAAGACTTTTCCGGCAAAATTGTAGGTACCATTTGGATTTTCTACAATAGCCGGTAAATCACGTTCGTGTTCGTCTTGAATATCTCCGACCAATTCTTCTAAAATATCCTCCAAACCGACTAAGCCTACCATACCACCGTATTCATCCACCACAACAGCCTGATAAATACGACGTGTCCGCATGTGCTGTAATAGAACAGATAATTTCATCACTTCTGGAATGACAAGAATATTACGACGTATGGAACGTAAATCTTTACTTGCTTCTTCACGGCGCTCCATGAGGTCTTTAATGTGGACAAGACCAATGATATGATCCTTATCCTCTAAACACAGTGGATATCTCGTGTGGCTTGTAGAAGATACGATATGCATAGTCTCCTCAAAGCTATCTTGAGTATAGACGCACACTACATCTTGCCGAGGAATCATAACTTCTTTCGCAATACGGTCTACAAAGTCGAATACATTGTCGATAAGCTCGCCTTCCATATGGTCAATTTCACCTTGTTGATGACTACGGCTGACCAAGGCTCGGATTTCTTCTTCTGTGTGCACTAGGTCAATTTCTGTACGATAGGGAGCTTTGAACGCTTTCAATATCGTATTGCCAATCCGTTCTGCAAGATATACAAAAGGAATTGCAATGTTTCCAGCTAACCGAACGATAGTCACTGTAGTTCCCACATATCGTTCAGGAAAGGATAATGCTAGCCCTTTGGGAATAATTTCCCCGAATATTAGCACCACTACTACAAATAATGCTAGTACAATCCATTCCACTACAATGGCATATATAACATCATAAACTCCTAAATGATGTAATACCACATCAGCCCCCTCTTCTAAATAGCGTCCTACATAAACAGCTAAGACGACAATAAAGAAGAGAATAAAGAAGGTGGATGTATTCATAAACCGTTCAGGTCGTTTGTATAATTCACGTAATTCGTCTTTTTTGCTCTCGCTCAATGTATCCATATCTTCTAGATGTTCTTCTCGAAGACGAGCAAAAGAAAATTTACTAATCACAAATACACTAATAATTAAAATACAAAAGATGGCAAATAAAACCATGCCACCCGTGACGGGGGTATCGATAACAATCATTCCTTTCTATACATACTCTGTTAGTGCTAGCATACACTATCTCGAGGCATGTGCTTTTTTATACGTAATGTATTGTACACTAAGAGCCTTAAAAGTTTATAGATGTTCCATAAAAGAACTGGCTTACGCATTACTTCCGGCATCCAAGCTCAGACAATATACCAGATGTATTATATCAGTATTAATTCCGGTATCCTAATTCAGACAACATACCAGATTTATTGCGCCAGTCTTTTTTCACTTTCACCCATAAATCTAAAAATACTTTTGTAGCCAATAAACGTTCTACATCACCACGAGCTTGTCTACCAATGGTTTTCAACATAGCACCTTGTTTGCCGATAATGATCCCTTTTTGGGAATCTCGTTCCACATAGATAGTCGCGCGTACATAGGTGGTGCCATCCTCTCTCGTTTTCATTTCATCCACATCTACAGCGATAGCATGAGGGATTTCATCATGGGTTTGTAATAGAATTTTTTCACGTACAATATCAGAGATAATCAACCGCTCTGGTTGGTCAGTAATCATATCATCTGGGAAGTATTTTGGACCTTCTGGTAAATGTTTTTCCAACAAATTAACCACTTCTTCAATATTATCTTTTTCCTTCGCAGAAATCGGTACCACAGCCTCAAAAGGATAGCTATTTTCATAGGACACAATAGCTTCTAACAAGTCTTGCTTTTCCATAGTATCAATTTTATTCACAATTAGGAATACTGGTACATTGACCTTTTTTAACTGCTCGATGACAAAATTGTCACCAGGACCACGTTTTTCATTAGCTGCCACCACAAATAAAACAGCCTCTACTTCACGCAAAGAATCTACGGCTTGGTCCACCATAAATTCGCCTAATTTATGTTTTGGCTTATGAATCCCTGGTGTATCCATGAATACAATTTGTTTCTTTTCATCTGTATAGACACAAACAATACGATTTCGTGTCGTTTGTGCTTTATCTGAAACGATAACAATTTTATCATCAATTAAGGCATTGATTAAGGTAGACTTTCCTACATTAGGGCGTCCTACAACGGCTACAAAGCCTGATTTAAATCCTTTTCCACTATTCATTATATGGCATATCCTCTCGTACATAACCTAAATTACCAAGCACAAATTCTTCTTCTGTGCGCATTTCTTTTTTATCGTCCTCTGTCATATGGTCATACCCTAAAATATGTAAACAGCTATGGACAGTTAAATAGGCAAGTTCACGAATAAAATCATGATTATACTCTTTCGCTTGCTCGGCTGCTCTCTCTAAGGATATTACAATATCTCCTAGTAATTGCCCCTCTTCTTCCGTATAAGTCATATCTCCCTCATTAAGAGCAAAAGATAATACATCCGTAGGCATATCCTTGTCACGATATTCACGGTTTAACTCTTGAATTTTTCCATTATTGCAAAGGAGTACACTATATTCATCTGCTTCATGTAACCCATAGACACGAGCTACCTCATTACAGCACCGCTGAATAACCTCTTCGTAAGTGCTATTCTGTTCTATCCCTTCATCATAGGAAATACTTACAATCATGATTGTTTCCCTTTCTCTGAAAGTTGATACTCTTCATAAGCTTTCACAATACGACCTACCAAATCATGACGCACCACATCTTGGTCAGAGAAATAAATAGATCGAATCCCTTTGATGCGTTGTAACACTTGTTCTGCCTCAATCAAACCAGATGTCATTTTCGGCGGTAAGTCGATTTGTGTAGGGTCTCCATTGACCACCATTTTAGATTGATATCCCAAGCGCGTCAAAAACATTTTCATCTGTTCTGGCGTCGTATTTTGCCCTTCATCAAGGATGACAAAGGATCTCTCTAGGGTACGTCCCCGCATATATGCTAAAGGAGCTACTTCGATGGTCCCTTGTAAAAGCATTTTCTGCACACGCTCTACACCGAACATATCGTGTAAGGAATCATAAAGAGGGCGCAAATAAGGATCTACTTTTTCTTGTAAATCACCCGGCAAATACCCTAACTTTTCCCCTGCCTCTACAGCAGGTCTCGTCAATATTATACGGTCTACTTCACGATTTTTCAGGTAAAATGCACCTAATGCCACTGCTAAATAGGTCTTGCCCGTACCTGCAGGACCAATACCAAAAGTTATGGTATTGCGACGGATACTATCTACATACTGTTTTTGACCCACTGTTTTAGGAATAATAGGATTTCCCTTTATAGTCACATTGATAGTATCTTCATAAAGCTTAAAAAGAGTCTCTTTTTCACCTTTCAAAATCATATTAGCAGTGGTTCGCACATGATGGTCCGTAATCTTAATGTGATTTTTAAATAAATATAGCAATACATCAAGGACTTCTATAGCCACCTGTACATCTTCTTCCGAACCTGTCACATCTATCATTGTATCTCGATGTAATATATCCACTGCTACTAATTCTTCCAGTACTTTTATGTGAGACCCTTGAGGTCCCACAATAGGTCCTACCATATCATAGGTAGGTATGGTAAATCTCTGATTAGCCATATGCTCCCTTTCACAGAAACTTTTGTACCGCAGCACCATGTAAATAGTTATACGCACTGCCTTGAGAAATATCTTCGTCTTCCATAATTTGATCAATCAAATCTTGTACACGCCACCATCCCATAGACCAATTCGTAAAAATTGTATTATCCTCTGGCGCACGTCCTACCAATCTTTGTAAAACAATCTTAGGATCTAAGTAGCGCAAAAATTCCACCACTCGTCGGGCATATTCTTCGGCGCTGATTAAGCTGAACTCACCAGCCTCATAATCTCGCGCCATTATCGTATTCTTTACTAAGTATAATGCATGGAGCTTCACTTGGTCTACTTGTAAAGCTGATAAAGTTTTCGCTCCTTCAATGACATCGTCCATGGTGTCCCACGGAAGGTTCAGTATCATATGAGTACACACTTCAAATCCATAGCGCTTAATGCGCAGTACAGCATCGATAAACTCCGCCATCGTATGTCCTCGATTCACTTTTTGCAATGTGTGATAGTTCACCGATTGCAATCCAAGTTCTACATAGATATCGACGCCGTATTTGCATTGTATTTCTTTCAAGATATCTAAATATGCATCATGTACGCAGTCTGGGCGTGTGGCAATGGCAATACCTACTACGTGTTCTAAGCAAGATTCCTCCACATACTGACGAAAGTTCTCTGGTGGTAAATAGGTGTTACTAAAATTCTGAAAGTACGGTATATATTTATAGGCCTTATACTTTTTCGCAATATGTACCACGGTCTCATCAATTTGCTGTTTTACCGTCATAGAAGCCGGTCGATTTTCATAGCCTGCTCCAATTTCACCACAAAAGGTACATCCACCTACACCGGCAGATCCATCACGATTAGGACATGTCAAAGGTAGCGCCACGGGAATTTTATAGGCTTTTTCTCCATATCGTTCTTTATAAAACGCGGATATCATACGATACCGCTTTGGTTTTGTTGTATCACTCATATCACACCTCCTCTCTAATACTTGGACTAGCAATATGTTCACGATTATTTAGAGCACTGCCTCCACATTGTTGAGGGCGTATAAATGGTTTCGTCTCACCTTTTACATCAATGATAATAGTATATCTATTATCTGCTATAACATTGTTAGTCTTAACCTCATGTATCTTACTTGGTTTAACTGCACTTATTTCTTGTATATAGCATTCCTCAGCACTATGTACAGAACTTATAGTAGAACAATCATAACTCTCATTTTTGAATGGTTCAACTTCTGCAGTACCATAGGAACCTCTTGGAATCCCTAAATACGGCAATGAGTCCCCACAGACTACGATAGTATGGTAATCTTGTCGGATTCTTCGCCATTCTACGAAAGAATAGTTGGGAATGTATCGTCTCACCAATTCTTCCTCACGCCAGAATACCTCGGCATCCTGCATTTCTTGTTTTCTATCTTTAGATAAACCAAATCGTTCATCACGAATTTTACCCTTGAAAGAAGTTAACACATCATAGCGCAGTAAGTCACAGGCTACTCGGTCCCCTTTCAAGGTAAAGAACTCATACAGAAAAGAAATTTGATCAGCATCATTTAGCTTTCTATCTTCATTCCCTTTTTCTAACCATAACTTAGTCATCTCTTCAAAATAGGCAAAGGCAGACCCCTCTTGGATTAAGCTTTTGCTAATATATCCAAAAACGGTTCGATACCGTTCGCTATTGTAAAAACGTTCAAATACATCTTCAAAATGTTTCAACATCCGCACATCATCGTAAGGCAAGACATGGGTTTGTAATACTTCGTAAGGTGCTTTCGGATTGGCAATGTACTTGTATTCTGCCATAGAACGCACGCCAGATCCTTTCAATAATTTTAAAAAGCCAATCTGCAATGCATGAGGTTGTAAACTGAACAAATCATTGAAAGATGTTTCAAAAATAGTTTTACTTTCATAGGGTAAACCCACAATTAAATCCATATGCACATGGGTGCGCCCTGCTTTGATAATCGGAGGGATGACGCACTGAATACGACCCCAATCATTACGACGATGGATAGCCTCTAATGTTTTATCGTGCGTACTTTGAACGCCTACCTCAATCTGTATTTGACCATGTCGAGTAGAACTTAAAATCTCCACTTCTTTTTCAGTCATCAAAATGGATTCCATTTCCAAATGAAAGTTTGTATTGCCTCCATAATTACGCATCCACTCCATTAAAGGAATATGATGGTGAGGCGCACAATTGAACGTACGATCCACAAACTTCACCTGTTTTACATTGTGATCTACAAACCAAGCTAGCTCTTGTAATACCCGCTCTAGTGGAAAGAACCGTACAGTATTGCGATTTCCAGATAAACAATACTGGCAGCTAAACGGACACCCTCTAGAAGATTCATAATAGACGATTTTATTTCCCAAAGTAAGCATATCTTCTTCCGTGTACGGAAATGGTATCGTGCTTAGGTCCTTCACTTCTACAGCTTCTTCAGACCCTTGAATATGACCCTGTTCCCTACCTAAGATACCAGGTATAACAGGACTTACTGGAGATTGACCTGTACGAATCGCTTTCACAAAAGAAGTGAAAGCCTCCTCAGCTTCCCCTTGCACAATATAATCAATATACGGATGCTCTTCTAATAGTTCCCGCGCCGTATAACTTACCTCAGGACCACCTAATATAATTTTTGTGTTAGGACATACCGCTTTGATCATAGAACACAGATGCAATGTCATATCGATATTCCAGATATAACAAGCAAAACCTAACACATCTGCATCTAACGTAGTCACATTGTTTAAGATATCTAAAATAGGCATATTAATAGTATACTCCACTATATCATATGCCTCGTCTTTTGTTCTTCCATAAGCCTGCAAATAGCGCAACGCCAAGGAAGAATGTATGTATTTTGAATTCAACGTTGAAATAATAACTTTCATTTGTACCTCACTCATCGAATGAAACTAGTTCATCGGCTATTCTTTCATTATATCATAAAAAACAAACCTCTCCCACATAATAAAATACTAGAAAACGCAGATAGACCTAGGAAAAAGTAGTATTTTTTTGTAATGTATGGTATACTTTACATATAAAAAAGAAGAGCCATTAACGTGTGCAAGCGTTAGACTCCTCTCAAATGTTGGAAAATTTGACTCGCCTAACGTGTATAAGTGGTACGAACACTTATCATTTACGTTAGGCTTTGTCATTTCTAGTTAAAGAAACGATAAATATCTATAATTAATTTCAAAAATTTTACCAATAAAGATAATCTTTTCAAAAACTTCATAGAAATCACCTCCTCCCATAGTAGGAAGAGATGAGCCTAACAACACGTTAATGACTTTTCTACATTTTCATTATATCATAAATTTTGACAAATCGTTTATATTTTTAATATAAGGAAGGCAGTTAGGTGTAGCAGCCTTCGTGGCGCCCTTACTAACTAAATAACACAAATACAAGAAGAGCACGACATGTTCCGGAGCAAACCTAACCACTGTATTAGTTCGGGTAGGAATATGCCGTGCTCTAACTATACTCTGAGGAACGCAGTTAGGTGTAGCAGCCTTTGTGGCGGTCTTTACTGACAAAATTACACAAACATAGGAAGAGCACGGCGTGCTCCGAACAAACATTATGAAATACCGTTTGTGAGGAGTATGCCGTGCTCTTCCCTTTTTATCATATTCAATTAAGACCGCCACAAGGATGCATAAACTCACAAGTGACGTTTAAAGCCTAGTTTTTCTATAATGATGAACAACATAGGAATGATTGCCACCCCAAAGAATGTCGCTGTAATCATACCAAATACTACGGTCACACCCAAGGATGCACGGGCACCAGCACCGGCACCACTTGCCAACATCAATGGCAAACATCCAATGATAAATGCTAAGGATGTCATCAAAATAGGACGTAAACGAATCTTCGCAGCTTCAATAGCAGCATCTACATAGTTCATTCCTCTTTCATCGACACGAATCTTAGCATACTCGATGATTAAGATTGCATTCTTCGCTGCCAAGCCCACCAAGGTAAGCAAGCCGATTTGGAAGTAAATATCTAAGGCAAAGAAATGTGTAGATTTCATCATGGCACCAATCATATTGAATAACCATGGACCAAGAACAGCACCGAAGATACCTGTTGGAACAGATAATAATACTGCAAATGGCACTTTCCAAGATTCATACAATGCCGCCAATACAAGGAATACAAAGACGATACCAAATCCGAAGATAATCAACACTTGAGATCCAGCTTTGATTTCCTCACGAGTTTGTCCACCCCAATCATAGGTATATCCTTGTGGTAACGTATCTTTTGCCACTGTTTCTAATGCTTTGATAGCATCCCCAGAGCTGACACCTTGGTTGGTATTACCACCAATGCTCACTGCTGGGAAGTTGTTATATCGTGTTACCACAAAAGCAGATGTTGTTTTTTGTGGTGTAATATACGTATCTACAGGCACCATTTGACCTACTGCATTACGAACAGTCAACAGATGATTCATACTAGGATCGGTACGGAACTGATTATCCGCTTGCAACATAACTTTATAGTTTTTACCAAACTTAGTAAAATCATTTAACTGCATACCACCATAATATCCTTGTAAGGCTGTATAAATATCGGTTACTGCTACACCATCACGAGCTGCTCTATCACGATTCACATCAAAATTATAGGATGGTGTAGATGTATTGAATGTAGTATAAATACTACGGAATTCAGGACGTTTTTGAGCTTCTGCCAAAAATTGCTGTACTACGTCATTCATTTGTTCTGTACTATGACCCGCTTTATTGATGAGGTACATGGAGAAACCACCCGTCTTACCAAGACCTGGGAGGGATGGTGGATTCAACGGAATAATCGTTCCTCGTGGGTCCTTAGAACCATGGATGAAAGTATTTCTAATCTTCGAACCAAGCTGTTGATCTGGTTGCGTTCTTTCATCCCAATCAATTAAGGATGTAAAGATGGCACCACCACTAGTTTGTGCCGTTCCTGACAAGACATCAAAACCTGGCACTGTGATCGTACCATTCATATCTTTATCTTCATTCAAGAAGTGACCTAAATCAGTTAACACATCTTTTGTACGGCTAGAAGTAGCCCCTGGCGGCAAGGATACCGCAACCAGAAAATAGCCACTATCTTCAGCAGGTACGAATCCACTTGGCACCATACGCATCATACCAAAAGCTGCACCTAAGAAGATAGCCAATGCCAACCATGTGGCCCATAGACGATTGGACCAACGAGCTAAAAGAATACCATACTGATCGATTCTTCGATCCAAGAATCCATTAAACCACTCCAAGAAACGACCCACTATATTAGTAGTCTCTTTTGGCTTATGTGGTTTTAACATAATACCACACAATGCAGGCGTCAATGTCAATGCTACAAAGGCAGAATTAATAACAGAAATAGCTACTGTTAAAGCGAATTGTTTATACAATACCCCCGTTAAACCACCCATGAAGGCCACTGGAACGAATACGGAAATCAATACAAAGGCAATACCAATAACAGGGCCTTGTACTTTTTCCATGGCTGCCACAGTAGCCGCTTTTGGTTTCAACCCATTGTAGCGCATTTCATATTCTACAGCTTCGATTACGACGATGGCATCATCCACGACGAGGCCAATCGCTAACACCATGGCTAGCAAAGTCAATGTATTAACAGTAAAGCCCATTACTTGGAACGCCGCAAAAGTACCAATCAAAGATACTGGCACTGCAATCATTGGAATCACTGTAGACTGCCATGTTTGCAAGAACAAGTACACAATTATCGCTACGAGAATCAAGGCTTCTGCAAAGGTTTTTACTACTTCTTTCATAGAAGCTTTTACGAATTTTGTATTATCTACAATAATCTTCGCTTGCATATCCGGTGGGAATGCTTCTTCTTGTTGGTGAATAACCTCTTTTACAGCATTGATTGTTTCTAATGTATTCGCATCATTCGTTAATGAAACAGCAAATACAGCTACTGGTTTATCATTGCCCGTTTCTTTTGAGAAGCTTGTAGGCTCTACAGAATAACTTTGTGCCCCTAATTCAACACGAGCTACATCTTTTAAATGCAATAAATTATTCTTTTTATCTTTTTTAATTACGATATTTTCAAATTCTGAAATTTCAGCCAAACGACCTTGTACTTTCACAGATGTGTTGAAAGCTTGATCTTTGTCAATTGGATCGGAACCTAACGCACCTGCTGCAGCCTGTTTGTTTTGACTGCGAATCGCATTGCTTACATCTGTTATGGTAACGCCATACTTAGACATTTTTGTAGGGTCTAGCCAAATGCGCATAGCATAGTCAGCACCGAACTCCTGCACTGTACCCACACCATTCACAGATTGGATGGCATCCATCATGTAGTTAGTGGCATAGTTTTTCAAGAAAGTTCTATCATAACTACCATTTGGCGATACCAAGGAGAATACCATGGCCATATCACCAGAAGATTTCGTAGTGGTCACGCCCACCGTTTGTACTTCGGATGGCAAGGATGCCAAGGCACGGGCTACACGGTTTTGTACGTTTACCGTATCCATATCGGCATCAGTTCCTTGCTCAAATTGAACTGTCAAGTTATAGGAACCATCCCCTGTACTCGTGGATTGCATATAATCCATATTTTGGACGCCAACGATTTGTTTTTCGATGACTGCCGCTACCGATTCGCTTACAACCTCAGCATTGGCCCCCATGTAGGCAGTACGTACCTGTACTTGCGGTGGAGAAATCTGTGGATATCTGTCGATCGGCAGTTTTGATAAGGAAATCAACCCTAGCAATGTAATGATAATAGAGATTACGATGGCAAAGATAGGGCGATTAATAAAGAATTTTGACACAATATCACCCTAATTACCTTTCTCAATATCTTCTTTGCTTAATAAAGTTGCTTTTACTTCTGCGCCATTTTTCGCTTTTGTTAAGCCATCTACAACGATTTCATCGCCTACTGTTAAACCTTTACCATCTTTGGAAGGACGAATGATGGTGTATTTACCACTGGTACCACTTGTTGTGACAGGCACTTGTTCTACTTTACCATCTCGGATGACCATCACAAATGTTTTATCCAATACTTGTAATAAAGCACGAGATGGCACTAAGATAGCGCCTTGAATAGTTTCACCGCTAGTAATAACGGATGCATACATATTTGGCAACAACATATGATTTGGGTTCGGGAAGGCCGCTTTCAAAATCAACTGACCTGTACCATTATCCAAGTTTTTCGCAGCTTCTACAATATGACCTTTAATAGTACTTACAATTTTATGATTGTCATCATAGGTGCCATAAATCTCACCATTGGACAATTTCAATTCTACTTCGCCATCTACAGAACGATGTGCTTTTTTATATTCTAAGTACTCTGCTTCACTCATACTAAATTGTACATATACTGGATCGGTAGAGTTCAATGTGACAAGTGCTGTTTGTCCAGCTGTAACGAATGTACCTAAATCTACATCATCCATTTCCAATGTACCATCAAATGGCGCATATACAACCGTATCTTGTAAATTATTTTCCGCTAAGCGGATTTGTGCTTCCATAGCTTCTAAGGCTGCGCGATTTTGTGCAGCCACACTAGCTTGTGTATCTAGTGTTTGGCGGGCAATGGCATCTTCATTTGCTAATGTTTGATAGCGCTGTAAATCGACTTGAGAGTTTTGGTACGCTGCGCTAGATCGTGCTGCATTGGCTTGTGCACTAGCTAGGTTCGCTTCGTATTGACGTCCATCGAGACGATACAATGCTTGACCGGCTTTTACCGTGTCGCCCCCTTTTACATATTTTTCAACAACTCGACCGGATACATTCGCTCGAATCACAATAGAATTTTGTGCCAATACAGTACCATTGAAAGATTCTTGTACATTTGTATCAGTAGCTGTGATTTTATAGGAGTTAACCTCCGTTGGACCTTGCCCCGGAGCTTGTCCACCACAACCAGATACAAGTACAAGGGCTGCCAAGCTAGCTGCCACTAAACCATTATACGCTTGTTTTTTCATTCATTTCACCCTTATTTGTAATACCCTGTAATATAACTGAAATAACCTTTGGCATATATTTATAAATATCCTCATGATGATTGGAGCTTTCAAACACAATGCGTCGTACAGCACCTTGCAACATCATAATGATAATATCAACATCCACATAGCGAGCAATAGTTCCTTGCTCTTGTTGGTATAGTAAATAGTGTTTAAGTAAGTCCCAATCTTTCTTGAACAAAGTTTTCAACGTTTCTTGTAGTTGCGGTATATATAAGAAGATTTATATGAAAGATTCTCCACTGAAAGCCGCATACAAATTTGATCGTACTCTAAAATACCTATTTAATACTTCTTCTACAGTAAGACTTTTATTGTTCACAATATTCTCATGCTGTCTGTAAAAGTCTTCTGCCCCATGGACTAAAATAGTTTCTACAATTTCATGTTTAGAACGAAATTGTTCATACAACGTACGTTTACTAATAGTCAATGCTTTTGCTAAATCATCCATGCGGAATGATATGCCTTGCTCTTCAATCATTATGGCCGCCGCTGCTAAAATTTTCTCCTTAACGGTAACCAATATAGCCCTCCTTTCATACTCTCTTTTATATCTATTAAAACTCAAAGTATACTACTCAGTACCACTCTTTAGTTTACTTAAAATAAGAACAAATGTCAAACTATGAAACCCATCAATTCGATGATGTCTATATACCCCAAACTTTCATTTTTAGAAAGTTTAGGGCATGAATACCCCAAACTTTTATTTTTAAAGAGTTTAGGGTATGAATAACCTAAATTTGCAAGCAAAAAATGCCACGCCTTAGCGCAGCATTTCTTTGAAAGCAGATTAGTTATCCCATACTTTAGGAATATAATACTCAGTAAATAGTTTTATCGCATAGTTATCTGTCAGACCCGCCACATAGTCCACAATATCTTGGTCTGTGATGGGATTGTCATGATGGATTTCATGGCGAATCGCCTCGGGATGTTCTTTATAGTACATAAATAAGTGTTTTACCACATAGTCACCTTTATTCCGATCTGGAATTAACGACGGTGCCCGATAGACACGTTCAAACATAAAACGACGGAAAATATTCATAGTTTCCACACCACGTTCTGACATAGAAATCACCGGTTGATCCATAGAGGATGTCACCATATCTGTGACCATGGCAGTAATCATTTTGGAATGGGTATCTCCGAAGACCTGTACCACTTCTTTCGGTAAATCATTCACCCTGAGCATATGTGCTCGCAACGCATCATCAAAATCATGACACAAATAGGCGATACGATCAGCAGTGCGTATAATCTGCCCTTCCAAGGTAAGAGGCATATGAGAGCCTGTATGCCCTAAAATACCATCACGAACAGCAGTTGTTAGGTTAAGACCTTGTCCATCCTTTTCTATACTTTCCACCATGCGCAAGCTTTGCTCATTATGATTGAAATGACCTACCATATCACGAAGGGCGTATTCCCCCACATGTCCAAATGGTGTATGTCCCACATCATGCCCCATAGCGATAGCCTCCGTCAAATCTTCATTCAACCGCAACGCCCGTGCAATGGTACGTCCAATCTGTCCCACTTCTAAGGTATGTGTCATACGAGTCCGATAATGGTCCCCTGGAGCAATATATACTTGTGTTTTATGTTTTAATCGACGGAAACATTTGCTATGTAAAATACGATCTCGATCTCGTTGAAAATCCGTCCGATATGGATCAGGCTCTTCCTTACGATCTCTTACAGATTCTCTACTTTTAGCCGCATAAGGACTTAACATAGTATATTCTCGTTCTTCTAGCATTTCACGAATACTCATATGACACCTCCTAGCTTAGCGTGTATCCATGACACGATTTTTTTGAATGATTTGCATCACCATACCAGCTGTTTCTTCGATAGATTTATTAGTTACATCAAGTACTGGACAATGCAACCGTCTCATCACAGTTTTTGCATAATTTAACTCTTCTTCAATACGGCTTACATTCGCATAATTAGCGTCCGCATGTAGTCCCATGGTACGAAGACGTTCTTCACGAATATTGTTCAATTTGAAAGGATCAATAATTAACCCCACAATCTTGCGCCCTGGAATTTGGAACAATTCTTCTGGTAACGGTACTTCTGGTACCAATGGTAAATTGGCTGCTTTTATTTTTTTATAGGCTAAGAACATAGATAATGGTGTCTTACTAGTACGAGAAATACCAATAATGACAATATCTGCTTTTTCAAAGCCTTTTGGATTTTTACCATCGTCGTATTTCACGGCAAATTCAATAGCCTCTACCTTTTTGAAATATTCTTGGTCTAATTTATGAATCATACCAGGTGCCAATCTAGGCTCTGTATCTGTCATAGTTCCTACTGCATCCATAACAGGGCCCATAATATCTACGGCTTGCACACCCTGTGCTTTACAAGCTGTATCTAAATAAGACCGCAATGCTGGTGATACAATGGTATGACAGATCACATGTCCGCCGGTAGCAGCTTCTTTTACCACTTCATTTATTTGTAATTCATCATTAATATAGGGCACACGAACGATATCAATCGTTTCCTTATCATATTGACTTGCCGTAGCACGTGCCACTGATTCAGCTGTTTCTCCTAGGGAGTCAGAAATTGCATAAATAATTTTAGCCATAATTACTCCTATCGTTTTCCACAGTCCCAAAATAAACGGGTCACTGTGGTTTTAGAAATACGACCTACTACACGATATTCTTTACTTGTCTCTAATAATACCTTATCTACTACCGGTACGCAATCGATTTCAAAATCAATCATCCGTTCTACTGCTTCCACAACAGGCATATCGGGATATGCCACTACGACTTTACTAGTAGGTGTCATGATCATGGAAATAGGCATAGTATTTAAATCAGACCCACCAAGAGAGGCACGCAATAAATCTTTACGAGAAACCACTCCTTTTAATATACCATCATCGCAGATTAAGATAGTTCCTACATCTTCTGTGAACATGGTAACAATTGTGTCATACACAGATGCTGTGGAACTGACTGCTACCACACTTGACATAACTTGTGCCACAGTAAAACTATTAATCTCAGCCGCTAAGGGATTATTTGCCACTTTACCAACATAGTAATACCCTACCTTTGGCCGTGCATCTAAAATACCCATCATTGTCAGTACCGTTAAATCTGATCGCAACGCAGACCTCGTTAAGTCTAATTTTGTAGCGATAGCTTTACCAGTGATAGGCCCCTCTTGTTGTACAATTTGTACAATCGATTCTTGTCGTTTTGAAAGATTCATATTGTTACCTTTCTATGAAAAAGGAGGCTCTTTCCAGAGCCCCCTTATGTATTACCAATCTAAAGCTTCTGTATTTTGACGACCTTTACCTGTCAAAGTATCTAACATGATGCGTTGTTCAAGTTGAGCCACCATTTTTTTCGTAGACACCACAGCATCTGGATTTACAGAAATAGAATCAATACCATGTTTTACTAAGAATTCACAGAACTCTGGATATACACTTGGTGCTTGCCCACAGATGGATACTGTTTTGCCATCTTTATGTGCTGTTTCAATTAAATGTTTAATAGCACGTTTTACAGCCAAGTTTCTTTCATCATAAATATGTTGTACAGTTTCGTTATCACGGTCACAACCTAATACAAGCATAGTTAAATCATTGGATCCGATAGAATAACCATCTACATATTGATTGAATTGATCCGCTAAGATAATATTGGCAGGAATTTCAGCCATCAACCATATTTTAAAATCTGCATTACGTTGCAAGCCATGCTCTGCCATAATACGAGTGACTTCTGCGGCTTCCTTCACAGTACGGCAGAATGGAATCATAACTTGTAAGTTTTTAAAACCAAATTCATTGCGTACTTTTTTGATGGCTTCTAATTCTAACAGAAATGCAGGTGCATAGCGTTCATCATAGTATCGAGAAGCGCCACGGAATCCCAATAAAGCACTAGACTCTTCTGGTTCGTATTTATCACCACCATTTAAATCACGGTATTCGCTAGATTTAAAGTCACTCAAACGCAATACAACTTGTCGAGGCGCTAGGGCTGCACATACTTTACGCATACCTTCGGCTAAGGTATTGATAGCAAAATCACGACGACCTGTTTCGATTAAGTGCATTGGGTGTTCATGAATAAACGTAGTCCAAATGAATTCTTCACGCATTAAGCCTATACCATCACAAGGTAATACACTATATTTTTCGGCTAAATCTGGGTCCCCTAAATTCATATAAATTTTAGTACCAGTAATCGGTGTTGGCTCAACATAACGAGCTTCTGCAACAGGTTCTGCTTTTTTTGTAGCTTCTTCTAAAATACCATCATAGACAATACCATTCGTAGCATCTACGGTAATCATTTGACCGTCAGTAATCGTTTTGGTAGCCTCTTCACTACGTGATTTTGTACCTACAATACAAGGAATACCCAACTCACGACTTACGATAGATGCATGACAAGTCATACCACCAGCGTCCGTAACAATAGCTTTTGCTTTTTTCATGGCTGGTACCCAATCTGGTGCAGTCATTGTAGTAACAAGGATTTCTCCTTCTTTGAAATCGTCGATATCCTCTGGATTTTCAATCACATGAGCACGACCTGCTGCTTTACCTGGGCTTGCAGGAAGACCTTTTACAACAATCTTACGTTCTGTTGTAGTTGCTTCTACGACAGCTTCTTCTTTTTCTTTCTTTTGAGAGAATACAGTTTCTGGACGAGCTTGTAAAATCCATACTTTACCATCACGCTCATCGATACCCCATTCCATATCCATGTAGCAACCGTAATGCTTTTCGATTGCTTTTGCATACGTTGCGAGTTCGATCACTTGTGCATCCGTAATGACTTGCGCACGAGCTTGATCATCTGGGATTTGAATTTCTTCACAATCTCCATCATGTTTACGAACTAAAGCCACATTTTTATCATTAATCATACGATCTGTAATTTGTAATGTTGCTTTATCTACTGTGAAATTATCTGGTGTTACAGTACCTTGTACCACATATTCACCAAGGCCCCAAGAGCCTTCAATAATAATGGATTTATCATCTCCATTCATGATATTCACAGAGAACATAACCCCAGCTGCTTTGGAATATACCATCATTTGAATAGCTGCGGACAGGGCTACTGTCATGTGGTCAAACCCTTGTTTTACACGATAGTACGTAGCACGGTCTGTGAAAGTAGATGCATAGCATTCTTTAACTTTCGCAATGATCATCTCTGCACCGCGAACATTTAAGTATGTATCTTGTTGACCTGCAAAACTAGCATCTGGCAAATCTTCTGCAGTAGCACTAGAACGTACCGCCACAAATGGATTTTCTTCTCCTACCTTGCGAGCTAACTCTTCATAGCCTTCACGAATTGCTTCAGCTAATGGAGCTGGCATTTCTTCATCCATAATCATTTGACGCACTTCTGCCGTAACCTTACGTAATAAGGCAGAGTTCTCTACATCATGTAATTCTTCTAATTTAGCTTTAATACGTTCTACCAAACCAGTTTCTTCCATGAAATATCGATAGCCATGGGCAGTCGTAGCATAACCATAAGGAACAGGTACATTTGTAGAAGAAGTCATTTCTCCCAAAGAAGAAGACTTACCACCAACAATATCCACATCCTCACGATGCAATTCATCAAACCAAAGAACATATGCAGTATCACGACTCATGATTCACCCTCCATTAGAAATAGCACTCATAATTTAAGTATATAGTACAACACATATAATAAATAGTCAAGCACAATTTGATGTATATATGGTACTCTAATATCCCCAGAGGAACGAAGTTAGACGTAGTAGCCTTGTGGCGGTCCTTTACTGACTACATTATACAAACACAAGAAGAGCACGGTGTGCCCCGGAACAAACATTATGAAATACCGTTTGAGAGGGGGCATATCGTGCTCTTCCCTTTATCATATTCAGTTAAGACAGCCACAGGCTACATAGACTAACAAGAGACGATTTTGATGAACTTCCGTTTCCCAACTTGCAACACCATACCGTCTTTTAACACGATATGCTCTTCATTGCATTTTTCACCATCGATTTTGAAAGCACCCGCTTTAATGGATCGTCTAGCTTCTCCATTACTTGCTGTTAAGCCTGCATCAGATAATAATTGTGGTACGAACACAGGTTCTTCTGTGACAGCTACTTTGTATTCAGGAATATCTGTTGGCATCGCATGTTTTTGGAACACACGAATAAACTCTTCTTGCCCAAAATTAGCTGCTTCTTCACCATGATACAAACGAACGATGGTATGAGCCAATTTCATTTTCACATCTCTAGGATGGGCCGCACCAGATTCTAAATCTTTACTTAATTGTTCTTGTTCCTCGATACTCATGTCTGTTACCAACATAAAGTAACGCATCATCAATTCATCTGGAATAGACATGGCTTTACCATACATTTCAGATGGAGCTTCACTAATACCGATGTAGTTACCAAGGGATTTACTCATTTTTTGGACACCATCAAGGCCTTCTAAGATTGGCATAGTGATGATCGTTTGTTCTGGCATGCCTTCTTCGCCTTGTAAATGACGACCCATCAACAAGTTAAACGTTTGGTCAGTACCACCAAATTCTACGTCAGCTTTCAAAGCAATAGAATCATAACCTTGCATCAATGGATACATGAACTCATGAATGCTAATGGGTCGACCTTCTGTATATCGCTTATGAAAGTCATCGCGTTCCAACATACGAGCCACTGTGTATTTAGACGCTAATTTCAACACATCAGCAAAGTCCAATTTGCTCAACCATTCACTATTAAAGCGAACCTCAGTTTTTTCAGGATCCAATACTTTGAAAATTTGCTCTTGGTATGTTTTCGCATTGGTAATAACCTGTTCTTCTGTCAATGGTGGACGTGTCACACTTTTACCAGTTGGGTCACCAATGCGTGCCGTAAAGTCACCGATTAATATAATTACTTTATGTCCAAAATCTTGGAATAGTTTCAACTTACGTAAAACTACAGTATGACCTAAATGAATATCTGGCGCTGTTGGGTCTAATCCTAACTTAACAATCAATGGCGTATTGGTTGCTACAGACTTTTCTAATTTCTTTTTAAATTCGTCTTCTGGTAAAAGATCAGCTACCCCATGGGAAATAAGACGAAACTGTTCTGCTGCACTAATCATAATTATCTCCTATTTTACTGTGAATTTTTAGAGGATTTAGGAGCAATAACAGGGTCTTTCCCTTTATCGCTTTTTGATTTAGAAGGACTTTCATCTGTTGATGTTGTTCCATCATCACTATCTAAATCTCCATCTTTCTTGTCTTTATCTTTTTTATCTTTGTCATCTTTTTTCTTATCCGTAGCAGGATTTGTATTGCCTGCATAGGCTTCTGGTCCTACCCCATCTGGAACGGTAAAGTTCGATGCTGGTGTATCTGCTAACGCCGCCTGCATATATTGTCTCCAAATTACGGCTGGCGTTTGACCTCCTGTGGTACCATGTAATGTTTCGGAACCACTATCATCACCCATCCAAACCACTGTGACTAAATCAGGAGTGTATCCTGCAAACCAAGCATCTTTTTCTTCGTCTGTTGTACCTGTTTTACCAGCTGCTGGACGACCAAAGTAAGCGTTTCCACCCGTACCATATTTAATAACAGATTCCAACATATTCGTCATCATATACGCATATTTGGGCTCTATTACACGAGTTTCATCCAAAGATTCTTCTTCCACAATATTTCCATTGCGATCGATAATTTTTGTAATAGATACAGGTTTAACTTTCATACCATTATTAGCAAGTACTCCATAAGCTACCGCCATATCCATTGGTGTAACACCTTTCGTCAAACCACCTAATGCAACAGCTAAATTATCATCACCATGCTTATCTAAAGTGGAAATACCCATTTTTTCAGCTAAATCCAACACATTGGACATACCAACTTTATCTGCTGCCAGAACAGCTACCACGTTGTTAGAGTGTGCCACAGCGTTGCGCATTGTCATAGCACCAGAATGTTTACGTGAATATTTTTGTGGCTTCCAGCCATGAAACTCAGATGGTTTATCTACATAAATTGTCCCTGGATTATCACCGTGTTTTAAAGCTGCTAAATACACAAATGGTTTAAAGGATGAACCAGGTTGACGTACTGCCATGGTAGCACGGTTAAAAGAATCTGTCCCACGACCACCAACCATAGCTACAATATGTCCATTGTGCGGATTCAAGGAAATTAATGCTCCTTGTGGCTGGCGTAAACCATTTTCATCAGTATAATAATCTGGCAAGTTTTCCATTGCTTTTTCTGCAGCACGTTGGGCTTTCATATCGATAGTAGTGTAAATTTTCATGCCTTCTTTGTAGATAGCATTATCTCCATATCGTTCCGACACTTCGTTGATGACATAGTTAATAAAGTATCCCATACTTCCATAACTAGTAGTGGATTGCGGTTTATCCAACAAATGAATATCTGCTTGTTTCGCTTCTTCTGCATCAGCTTGAGACAAATACTCATATTTAACCATCTGTCCCAATACAACAGCTTGACGCGCTTTTGCGGCTTTCAAATTGTTAAATGGAGAGTAATAGTTAGGACTTTGAGGTAAACCTGCTAAAATCGCCATTTGCGCTAAAGACAAATCTTGTACGTCTTTACCAAAATAAACGTGAGAAGCAGTTTGCACACCATAAGCACCTTGCCCAAAATAAATTTGGTTCATATACATTTCTAATATTTCTTCTTTTGTATAATATTGCTCAATACGTAAAGCTAGCAACGCTTCCATAATCTTACGTTTGAACGTACGATCCTGTGTCAAGAAAGCATTACGAGCTAATTGTTGAGTGATCGTAGAGCCACCTTCTGCTACTCCGTCATGAGCAATATTTACCCATACAGCACGCAAAATACCAATAGGATCTATCCCATGATGACTAAAAAAACGATTATCTTCCGTAGCAATAAATGCATTCTGTAAATTCTTCGGAATCGTTGCTAGTTTTACTGGCACACGATTTTCTTCTGAATGAACGGTAGTAATCAAATCACCATTGGCATCATAAATTTGTGAAGACGCAGCAGGTTTTACATTTCCTACATCTGGTAAGGAAGACATAGTCGCCCCTAAAAATCCACATCCTGCTCCTGCTACAATCAATATAAATAAGATAAAGAACAACCAAAAGGAACGTTTCCATGACGATTTTTTCTTTACCGGTTTCTTCTTCACAACTCGTCTCCTCGGAGGAATTGCTCTTGATGAACTAGGATTCATATGTCACCTCTCTAAAGCTCATTATTTCCTAATAGAACACCCTTAATTATACTCTATTTACTGATGTTTGTACAAATCGAATTCCCCTAAATCCTACTATAGGATAACTGTGGTTGCACCAGCACCACCTTCGTCTAAACTAGCTAGGTCATAACTTTTAATACCTGGTAAAGTTCGTAAATAGTCATGTACACCTGCACGTAACGCACCTGTTCCTTTGCCATGAACGATACGAACCGAGTTTAGTCCAGCTAGTATGGCTTGATCTATAAATCGTCCCACTTCTATAACAGCTTCATCTACTGTTTTACCAATAATATTTAGCTCTGTCGATGCTTGTTGCTGTCGAATCACGGCCATACCAGAGCGTTTTCGTTGACGATTGGACATAGGAGCTGGGTTTTCTTTACGCAGTAGAGCACTCGCTTCCTCTCGAGTGGCTGCCAGTAAATCTTTCTCTTTAACAGTGACAGTCAATCCATTCATATCCACTTGAATTCGTTTTCCTTGGATAGCCAATATAGTGCCTAAAGATTGTAAGTTATCTAGGAATACTACATCTCCCACTTTTACCTTCGTCACATCTAAACGCTCACGCTTTTCTAAAATACCCGTAGGAACAGATACATTGGATACCCCTTTTCTAGCTTTAGAAATGGCATCTTGTCGTTTTTGTTTATCTGTTTCATTGAAAGAACCTTTTAACTCTTTGATAATCTGTTCACTTTCAATACGTACAGATCGCTTCATATTTTGCGCTTCTTCACGAGCCTTTTCTAAGATAACTTTTTTCTTATCTTGCAACGCTTTTTTATCGCGCATCACTTGGGTGCGCACGCGACGAACTTCTTCTTGCTCTTTTTTCAAAGCTCGTTCACGCTCTTGCGTTTTACGTAACTCCTGATTTAATTCACGGAGCATATCTTCCATAGCACTCCGTCCATTTAGTTCCCATTGTTTACGAGCTAAGTCCACCACCTCTTGGGGCAATCCTAGTCGAGCCGCAATGCTAAGTGCATGCGAACTACCAGCTACGCCAATATGTAGACGGTATGTTGGTCGCAATGTACGTTCATCAAACTCTACATGGGCATTTTCAATACCTTCAGTTTGGTAGGCATATGTTTTTAATTCATTATAATGAGTACTCACCATCATTAAGGCGCCCTTTTTACGAAAGTATTCAATGATAGCAATCCCTAAAGCACTTCCTTCTTCTGGATCTGTACCAGAACCTAGTTCGTCTAGAAGCACCAAATCATTGGGACCTACTTTTTTCAATATCCGAATGACCTGTGTCATATGAGCGGAGAATGTACTCAAGCTTGCTTCAATGCTTTGTTCATCTCCAATATCTGCATAGATATGGTGAAAGATTGGTAAAGTAGACCCACTGTCCGCAGGAATACATAATCCACTTTGGTTCATTAATGCCAATAATCCCAATGTTTTTAAGGATACCGTTTTACCACCTGTATTGGAACCTGTAATCAACAAAATACGATACTTCGACCCTAACGTAATAGTAGTAGGTACGACTACATTAGGCGCGAGCATAGGATGGCGAGCTTGTAGTAAGTTCACTTCTCGACCTTGACTGATGGTAGCTCGTACAGCTTTCATCTGTATAGCCAGTTCCGCCTTACCATAGACAAATTCAACATGAGACACTCGCTTACAGGCATCTAGCAAAGTATCTGCATGAGCTCGCACTAGCTCTGTTAATTCTTTATAAATGCGAAGTACTTCCTGTTCCTCTGCTAAGGTAGCCTCTTGTAATTCATTATTTAAGTCTACTAGGCGCATAGGCTCGATATATAACGTAGCTCCCGTAGCAGATCTATCATGAATAAGACCAGGAAATGCTCCTCGGTATTCTTGTTTTACAGGAATAACGTATCGATTATTACGCATGGTAACGATGGCTTCTTGGAAATATTTTTGATTGTCTTTATCTTGCAAAATTCTTTGTAGATCATTTTTAATAGCATTCTTTGTACGACTCATAGTCATACGTAACTGTTGTAATTTTGGTGTAGCACTATCCAATAATACACCATATGCATCAAAAGTTCTTTCAAAGCGTTTTGTCAGCTTATCATGACTTGGTAAATCCTGCACCCACAACGATAGTAATGGGTAGAGTAAATACTTTTCTTTAAAAAAACGATGCATCCGATTATACGCCAAAATCGTAGTGTGTAAATCCCATAGCTCTTCACGAGTCAAAATAATTTCTTTACGACTCTTGGAGCAAGTGGTGCGAATATCCTTCGTGCCACTGATGGGTTGCTCTACTTCTTGCTCTAAGGAGCGCATAGCTTCCACTGTTTCATCGAGAGCATCTTCAATTTTTTGACGGTTATGCATAGGTTGCAAATTAAGTGCATATTCTTTAGCTATAGCAGAGGAACACACATCTGCTAACTTTTGCCGTATATGTTGAAAGTCTAAGACTTGTTCACTATTCATTATGATTCCCCTAAAATTCCTTTGAAAAAGTGTCCCCGTGTAATATGCGTAGCTCCTTCTTTACTTGGTGCTTTCACAGTCCCCTCCAGTAATTGGTGATACATACTCATCTCTTTAGCAATCCATTTAGGACTTCGTTGTCTTCCATCAATCACTAAGCGCTGCAATCCAGAACGTCGCAAATCATCAATATAACTTTTCATATCTAATTCTCGACTATTCATAATATGGGTACGGCAGAATGGATCTGTATAGATAGGGAATAACTCCCCTTTTCTATCCTGTAAAGCATAGTCTTTTTTCGTACACACTAATGGACAACCCCGTTTATAGCCTGTACCTGCAAAGCTACTGATTGGACAATACTCTGAAATCATCAATTCTACACGGCCCTGCACAATAGCACCAATAGGCATAATGCCTTTATTTGCCATCGTATTCATTTGATGCAAGGTAGCCTCTAAGGACACATTGACAGTACTAAATCCTAAATCATTTAGTATGCCTAAGGTATGAGAGTTAAACGTTTGCAATCCCGTATCACCTTCCACTACACCTGTATATCCCAATTGATATAACACTTCCAAAGCCCCTAAGAAATGTACTCGAATTCCATCTGGCTTGGCTTGTACCATGTGAGCTACCATTTCCTTAAATGCTGTGCTTTCATTATCCTTAATTACCCTCGGCGTACTGAAGATAATTGTTTTATTCGCCTCACGGCAAAGCTGTACAATCTCTTCATAGGCCGTCTGTGCCACAGGAATTCTATGTAGTGGGTCACCAAATATAATACGGTCTGCTGAAGTCTTGACTGCCTGCTGAACGCCTTCTACAGAATCCACTAGGATTTCTAATTGTTTCCTATCAGATTCTAGGGTATGGACCTGCGTAAATCCTAATACCTGGCCTACAGATTTAGTCATATCTCCTAATAATTCCATCCCTGTTGGCAAGTTCGCTTTACGGGCTTCCCATGATGCCACATATTGTTCTATTAGCAATTCTTCCATAGCCTCTACAGCATTTCTACGAAGACTATTTAAGACACTGCTTGGCCACATAAATGCCCCTTCCGGAACGTTTACATGGTCTAAGTCAAATAAGGTATTCCCTAAACGGCCTAATTGTTCCGTAATTTTCTCCGTCGATGTCGGTTTGTTATTAGCCATTTGTAATATATATTCATCAGTAACCGTTACCGTTTGACCAGACTCTAACATCATAGTCAACGAAACAGTACTACCTTCTTCGCCATGTAAGAACATATAGGATTTGTATTTACGAGTAAAATCTTTTAATCCCCGTTGTTTCGTATATCCCCCTTGACTGGCACGGTATACCTTGCCAGAATTCATGCTCTCATTAAGTGGAATCTTATATACCGAATGATGACATGTCATATCTTCGGCAACTGTAATATAGTGTACATCCCCTGTATGGGCAATCACCTTTAGTAAATCTCCTACAGCAATTGTTTCTGTAGTTTCTATCGTCAAACTACGTCCTTTAACATGTCCATCCCCAAGGTATTTCCCTAAATGGTTAGGTGCACTGATGGTCATCATAGACTTGGAACCATTATTTTCTAAATAGGCAGTCGAAAAACCCCGGTTAAATCCCTCTTCCAAACGAGCAAAATCTTCTGGAGTAGCCTGTCCCGCACGATCGATAATGGTCCGATAGGTGCCGATTACTTCATGTACATAGGACACTTTTTTCATGCGACCTTCTACTTTGAAAGAGGCCACACCAGCTTCTATGAGTTCTTTCATATACGCACTGTAGTTCAAGTCCTTGGGACTCATAATATAGGTTTCTTTATCATGTGTAATTTGCTCACCATCTACCGTAACCAGTTGATATGGCAATCGACACGGCTGTGCACAAGAACCTCTATTCCCACTGCGTCCACCAATAAAACTACTCATCAAACACTGTCCGGAATAAGAAATACAAAGAGCTCCATGAATAAAGACTTCAATTTCCGCCTTCGCATGTTTACAAATATGACGAATTTCATCTAAGCTCAGTTCTCTAGATAAAACAACTCTAGTAAATCCCAATCGTTCTAAAAATTGTACAGTCTCCAAATTAGTAGCTGTCATTTGTGTACTACCATGTAACTCTAAGGTAGGTGCTACTTGTCGTGCTATTCTTGCAACGCCAAGGTCTTGCACAATAATACCATCTACACCAATGCGTTCTAACTCACGTAAGTGTTCTGCTAAAGCTTTACTTTCACGGTCACCTACTAAAATATTCACAGTTACGTAAATACCCACCTGTAATATATGTGCTAGGCGTAATGCTTCTCGCAACTCATCATAGTCAAAGTTGCCCGCATGGGAGCGAGCATTAAAGACCTTACCACCTAGATAAATGGCATCAGCCCCTGCTTCAAGGGCGGCCATGAAATTTTCCATTGTCCCTGCTGGGGCTAATAATTCCATCATAACTCCTTATATAAAATCGGTCATCTCCTGAGAGAAATGACCGATTCTAACATCCCGTAGGATTTACGTATTATCGTAATGTACAACCTTTGTCAGCTAATGTTGCTAAAATCCCTTGGATTCTATCTTCAATATCAGCATCTACTAATGTTCCTTCATAAGAACGGAAAAATAAAGTATATGCTAAGCTACGATAGCCTTCTTGAATATGTTCTCCTTCGTACACATCGAAAATACGAACAGATTCTAGATATTCGCCACCTTCTTCTTGCATCACTGCCAAGATATCGCCCGCTTGTACCGTGTTTGGTGCCACAATCGCTAAGTCACGGCTTGTACCTGGGAATTTAGAAATACCTGTGAAAGAAATTCCTTTTCTGTTCACTTGCAACATAGCTTCTAAATCCATTTCAAACAAGTAGGCTTTTCCATTCACATCATAGTGGTTTGCCACTTGTGGATGTAACTCGCCAAAGCGAACAATTTCAACACCATCTACAGTAATGCTTGCACTTACACCTGGATGTAAGTAATGTTCTTCGCTGCGAACGATACCATACTCATCAATACCTAAACCAGCAAGTACAGATTCAATGATACCTTTTACATCGTAGAAATCTACATTTCTAGCCGGCACATTCCATTCTTGGCGATCCCATTTACCTAGGATTACACCTGCTGCCATCATACGTTCTTTAGGCAATTCTGTAAGAGGTAATGCTTTTGGTTCATATACCGCGGCAACCTCAAACAATGCCAAATCAAGATTCTTTTGCGCTATATTGCGTTTTGCTGTTTCCAATACACTAGGCACCAATGTAGTGCGCATCACTGGGAATTCCTCAGAAATTGGATTCAAAATAGGAATTGCTTGATGTCTGCTATCTGTGTCTGGAATCAACAAATCTTGTAAACTATCTTTATGCATGAAACTGAAAGTAATAATTTCATCTAATCCAGCCGCTGCTAAGCTATGTTTTACATCATGCACCAAAGCATGCATAGGAGATACGGTACCAGTTTGGATGCGTGCCAATGGCGTCGTAGGCTGAATTTCATCATAATTATGAATACGTGCTACTTCTTCTGCAATATCTGGCATACCTGTTACATCATCACGCCAAGATGGGATTGTAGCAACTAACAGGTCACCCTCTTGTTCTACTGTGAAGGACAATGTTGTTAAGATATTCACCATTTCTACTTCATCAATAGCAGTTCCTAAATATGAATTAACTGCTGCACTTGTGAAAGGCACAGTACGTACTTCTTTTGGTGCTGCATAGACATCAATCACACCTTTAGCAACCGTAGCACCTGGTGTAATGTCTAATAACAATTGTGCAGCACGATCTAATGCTAACGGAGTCATTTCACTATTTACGCCACGTTCAAAACGACCAGATGCTTCAGATCGTAATCCTAATGCACGAGAGGTACGGCGAATAGATGCACCATTGAATACAGCAGCTTCCAATACAACTGTTGTTGTTTCAGTGGATACTTCACTATCAGCACCACCCATGACACCAGCGACCCCTACAGGACGATCAGCATCAGCAATAACAAGCATAGTATCTGCTAATGTACGATTATTGCTATCTAAAGTTTGAATGACTTCTCCCGCTGTAGCTTTACGAGCCACTAAACTATGTCCATGAAGATGATCATAGTCATAAGCATGCATTGGTTGGCCTAGTTCTAACATGACATAATTTGTTACGTCCACCACATTGTTGATAGGACGAATACCGCAATTGCGCAAACGATTTTGCAACCATAATGGAGATTTTTGAACTTTTACATTTTCAATTAAACGTCCCATAAAGCGAGAGCACAACTCTGTGTCCTCGATGGAGATGCTCAAACGACCTTCAATAGACGCTCCCTCTTCTGCTACTGTTACCTCTGGGAATGTAGCTTCCGATTTGCCTAATACAGCAAATTCGCGGCTTAAACCAACCATGGAGAAACAATCTGCACGGTTTGGTGTTAATTCAAATTCGTACACTACGTCAGTGAGTCCTAGCACTTCTTTTACATCTTGTCCAATAGCTGTGCCTTCAGGGAAGATGTAAATACCGGTCGCTTCTTCTGGTAATACTACATCCGTAGATAAACCGAATTCAGCAACGGAGCAGAACATGCCTTCCGATACTTCACCACGAAGTTTACCTTTTTTAATTTCTGTGCCATCTGCCAAACGAGATTTATGATATGCCACAGGGACAATTTGTCCTACTGCCACATTCGTAGCAGCCGTTACGATTTGTTTCGTAACTGGCTCCCCTTCTTCTGTTAAGCATTCTACTTGGCACACTTGTAATTTATCTGCATCAGGATGTTTCGTAATTTCTACGATTTTTCCTGTATATATCTTTTTGATACCTGTATCACAGTTGATGACTTCTTCTACTGGAATCCCAGCTTGTGTTAAAGCATCTGCAAATTCTTGAGGGTTTTCGCCAATATTCACAGATACATAGTCTTTCATCCATTGTAAACTAGCTTTCACGATAACCTCCTAGAATTGCGTTAAGAAACGTTTATCATTTTCATAGAATAAACGTAAATCATTAATACCATATTTTAACATTGCAATACGTTCTACTCCCATGCCAAAGGCAAAGCCTTGTACTTCATTAGGATCATAGCCATTCAATTTCAATACATTTGGATGTACCATACCGCAACCTAGAATTTCTAACCAACCTGTATGAGAGCATACACGGCATCCTTCACCATGACACATGCAACAAGAAATATCTACTTCTGCACTTGGTTCTGTGAAAGGGAAGAAACTTGTACGGAAACGAACTGCTGTATCTTCACCAAACATTTTCTTCAAGAATAATTCTAATGTACCTTTCAAGTCAGAGAAGGTAATATTCTTATCAATAACAAGCCCTTCTACTTGATGGAACACTGGAGAATGGGTAGCATCGTAGTCCCAACGATATACTTTTCCTGGCGCAATCATGCGGATAGGTGCATTTTTTTCGCTACCTTGCAATGTTCTAGCTTGCACTGGAGATGTATGGGTACGGAGTAATACGGAATCGGTAATATAAAAAGAATCTTGCATATCACGTGCTGGGTGATCAGCGGCTAAGTTCAAGCATTCAAAGTTAAAATAGTCCGACTCAATTTCAGGACCTTCTTCTACAGCATAGCCCATGGACACAAAGAAATCTTCGATTTCTTCATTGATTTGTGTCAATGGATGTAAATGACCTTTACGAACAGGACGACCTGGTAATGTAATATCAATAGTTTCTTGTTCTAATTTAGCTGCCAGTACAGCAGATTCCATTTGTTGTTGTACTTCATCTAAAGCTTCTTCTAAAGCTACACGAACTGTATTTACCAAGGCACCCATAGCAGGACGCTCTTCTGGAGATAGTTTACCCAATCCTTTCAATAAGGATGTCACTTCTCCTTTTTTACCTAAATAGGTAACACGAATATCTTGTAATTCCTGCAAGTTCGCAGCCCCTTGAATTTGGGCAATTGCTTTCTCTTGCAATGCTTGCAATTGTTCTTTCATTGATTCCTATCCTCCAACTATTCTTCATCTAACAACGACCATGGTAATTCTGGTAATACCAAGTCGTCAAGAACCATAAAAGTTCCACTTCCCATATAGACAAGTTCTCCCATATCATTATACAAACGACAAGATGTAACCATCGTACTTTGACCTTTATGTTCCACATTGGATACACCGCGAATTCTTGCATTGTTCGGCAATGATTTCACAAAATTACCATTAATTTGTGCCGTTGTCACTTGCTTTCCTAGCGTAATACAAGCCAATCCCATAAGATAATCTGACAAACTCAAATGTACCCCACCGTACACATCGCCCCGCGGATTACTGTGCAATTGTTCTTCACTGTGAAAGTCTAGTTCCACATGACCTGGTGACACATTCTTAAGTGTTACATGATGTAGTACCTCAAAAGGATGTGAACTTGTATGCTCTTGAAAGTATTCTAATAATGTTCTATGTTCCATATAGTTAACCTTTCTAAGCTTATCTTTTTATTATAGAGGAAAGTCTACCTCATTATCAATAGATAGACTTAGAAATCCTTGATTAAATCCAATAATCCTTGTTCATCCATCACAGGGATACCCAATTGTTCTGCTTTTGTTAATTTACTACCTGCATCGTCACCGGCAATGACCAAGGTAGTCTTTTTACTGACAGAACCTGTTACCTTCGCTCCATGAGCTTCTAGGATTGCCCCTGCTTCAGAACGCCCCATGCAAGTAAGCTTACCGGTCAATACAATAATCTGACCTTCTAGTTCATTGCCCGCAGCTTCTTGTACTTCCTCTTCTAATCGTACACCAGCCTTTCTAAGACCTTCAATTAATTGCCGATTTCGTTCATCTCCGAAATATTCCACCAAACTTTTCGCCATAGTAGGTCCAATTTCATCAATGCTAGTCAATTCATCCATAGTGGCATACATCAAACTATCGATGGAGCTAAAGTATTTTGCAATGGTCTGTCCTGCTTTTGCTCCAATAAGACGAATCCCTAATCCGAATAACACACGGCCTAAGCCACGATCTTTGGAATCTTCGATAGCCTGTAAAAGATTTTGAGCCGACTTTTTCCCCATCCGTTCCAAAGAAGTAATATCTTCCTCTCGTAAATGGTATAGATCCACCACAGTTTCAATACGATGATTGCTTACCAATGCCTCTACAATACTTGGTCCTAATCCATCAATGTTCATCGCATCACGGGATGCAAAATGAATGATACCTTCCTTCTCTATAGCTGGGCAGTGTTCATTGCTGCAATAGATGGCAACTTCCCCTTCACGTCGTAAGGTACGAGACGCACAGACAGGGCAAGTGCTAGGCATTTCATATGGCACAGAATTAGCTTGTCGTTTGTCTAATACCACAGAAATCACTTCTGGAATAATTTCCGCCGCCTTATGAATACGCACTGTATCGCCAATGCGAATATCTTTTTCTTTGATAAAGTCCTCATTATGCAATGTTGCTCGTGACACATTAGTACCAGACACAAACACAGATTCTAGTTCTGCCGTTGGTGTGAGCACTCCTGTACGTCCTACATTGATTGTAATGTCCTTCACAATCGTTTCCACTTCTTCTGGTGGATACTTGAATGCGGTCGCCCATTTTGGATCCTTCGCTGTGGTACCCAAGGTTTCTTGGTCTTCAAAATCATTCACTTTGATGACCATGCCATCTGTATCATAGGGTAAATTGTGACGTTCTACCTCCCAGTAATGAATATGTTCCACCACCTCTGCGATAGAATGGCACAACTTATAATGTGGGTTTACATGAAATTTGAAAGTTTCTAACTGTTGCAATAAGTCATATTGCGTATGGATAGACGATCCTTCCGAAGATCCGATAGCATAGGCAAAAAAATCTAAGTTTCGGCTTGCCGTAATGGCTGGATCTTGTTGGCGCAACGATCCTGCTGCCGCATTACGAGGATTCACAAACGTTTGCAAACCTGCTTCTTCTCGTTCTTCATTGATTCGTTTGAACTCCTTATGCGGCATATAGGCTTCTCCACGAATTTCAATGAAAGCAGGCGCATTTTCAATAACTAATGGAATAGACTGAATGGTTTTTACATTCGCTGTTACATCTTCCCCTACACGACCGTCACCACGTGTGACAGCACGTACAAAGAGACCATTTTCATAATGTAGGTTAACCGCTAACCCGTCAATCTTCAATTCCACTACATATTGCGGCGTATGACCCAACTCTTTTTCACAGCGTAAACCAAATTGTTCTACTTCATCATCATTGAATACATTACTTAAGCTAAGCATTCGTTGTCCATGTACTACTTTTTCAAAGCTACCTTCCACCTTGGCACCTACCCGTTGCGTAGGAGAGGTCGGCACAATATACTCTGGATGTGCTGTTTCTAACTCTACTAATTTTCTATATAGTACATCATAGTCATAGTCTGAAATAACTGGCGCATCTTTTACATAATATAAATACGCATGATGGGCTAATTCTTTTTGTAATTGTTGAATGTCTTCTTGAATACTCATTGTATGGTTTCCTTATTTTTTTCGTATAGGAGCGAACTTAGCCATAATTTGTCGTAATCCCTGTGTAGGGAACTCAATTTTTAGTTTTACATTGGCACCTTCACCAACTACATCCACTACAGTTCCTTCACCCCATTTAGCATGAATAGCAGTATCTCCCACAGTCCAATCTACTACCTGTGGATTACGAATCATAGGTTTTGTAACAGGTCGATTCGCTACAGATTGATGGAATGGTACATTTCGTTGTAATTCTTCCTTCACAGTTCGTTTTGAACGCACTTCTTCCACGAGCTCGCTCGGAATTTCTTTCAAAAAGCGAGATGGTAAATATCCTGTAGTTTTACCAAATACAGTCCGTGTTGTGGCATTCGATACATATAACTCTTCTTCAGCTCGAGTAATCCCTACATAGGCAATACGCCGCTCTTCTTCTACTTCTTCTGGGTTCATCAACGTACGACTATGTGGGAATAGTCCTTCTTCTAAACCAGCTAAGAATACCACCGGAAACTCCAGCCCTTTTGCGGCATGCAACGTCATTAATGTCACTTTTGATTCTTCTTGTTCAAAGGAATCTACATCATTCACCAATGCCACTTGCTCAAGGAAATCTTGCAATGTACCTTCTGGGTTTGTATCCATAAACTCTTTCGCTACCGATACTAACTCACCTATATTTTCCAACCGCGCCTGGTCTTGTGGATCTGTACTATTTTCTAATTCCACTACATATCCAGTCCGATCTAATACGGCCTCAATGATACCTTGTACAGAAAGTTCTGTAGCTTCGTTAACCAAAGTAAAAATTAATCCAGTAAAATCAACTAATTTATCTCTCGTTTTCCCTTTTATCGTAGGAATTTGCTCCACTTGACTTAATGCTAAAAATAAAGAAATATTTGATTCTCTGGCAAAGTCTTGTAATTTACCCACTGTAGTTAATCCGATACTACGTTTTGGCACATTAATAATACGCTGTAAGCAGATATCATCAAACGGATTGATTAATATTCGTAAATAAGCCAACACATCTTTGATTTCTTTGCGATCATAGAACTTTGTCCCCCCCACCATAGTGTAAGGAATACCTCGTTTAATCATAGATTCTTCAAGCACACGGGATTGGGCATTCGTTCGGTATAAAATAGCCATATCCCCATAGCTACGATTGTGAATTTCTTTTTGTTTTTTGATGGTATCACCAATGAAAGCTCCCTCTTCTTGTTCTGATTGAGCTTCAAAATGACGAATTTTGGCACCTTCTTCTTTATCTGTCCATAATACTTTCTCAGGACGTCCCTCATTGTAATCAATGACGGCATTAGCAGCCTCTAAAATCGTTTTCGTAGATCGATAGTTTTGCTCTAATTTAATAAGCTTTGCCTTCGGATAGTCTTTTTCAAAGTCCAAAATATTTTGAATATCAGCACCACGCCAAGCATAAATACTTTGATCCACATCCCCTACAACGCATAGGTTATTCCATTTAGACGCTAATAAAGATGCCAACGTATATTGTGCATGGTTTGTATCTTGATATTCATCAATCATAATGTATCGGAATCGATGACTATACTTTTCCAATACGGCTGGATTGTCTTGTAATAGTTTAACGGCTACTAATAGTAAATCATCAAAATCTAAGGCATTATTTTTACGTAATTCTGCTTCATAATAATCATATACCTTAGACACTTGTTGTGTATAAAAATCACGGGCTTCACAACGAAAATCTTTCGCTAATTTCATTCTGTTTTTAGCATCACTAATCTGGGCCTGCATAGCTCCTACAGGATAGTATTTATCATCCAAGTTTAATGCTTTTATAGCCTGCTTGATAACAGTCTGAGAATCACCGGAATCATAAATAGAAAAGTTTTTACTATATCCCATAAAAGAATCTAGCTCAAAGCGCAAAAACTTTGCACAAAAGGAATGAAATGTGCTAAGCCAAATGCGGTGTGCTGTATCTCCCACTAAGGTTTCCACACGCTCTTTCATTTCTTTAGCTGCTTTATTGGTAAAAGTAATAGCTAATATTTCATAGGGGCTTACCCCTTGTGTCAACAAATAGGCGATACGATATGTTAACACTCTTGTTTTTCCTGAACCAGCGCCAGCTAATATAAGTAGAGGCCCTTCCGTAGCATATACAGCCTCTTGTTGTTCTTTATTTAAACCGTCAAATATCATAATACCTCTCTTGCATATAACAAGGGTGCGTCGAGTTATCGTACTCCAACGCACCCCTATGATAATTAGCCTTTCATAGCACCCACGATTGGTGGTACTACTTGTTTTTTACGGGATAATGTATGTTCTAAATATACTTCATTGTCCACAGGTTGTGCATTGAATGCAGCAGCTACTACATCATTCGCATCGCCAACAAAAATTAAGTTTGTTGCTTCTGTTAAAATATTTGTAATCATCAAATAAGATGCACTGTAGTTATTAGCACTGCGCAATTCTTCCATAGCTTTCAACAAGCAACCTTTACGACCCAAAATATCTGTTGTATCCATCACTTGGATTTGGCCAATACTAATGATTTTACCATTCGCTTCAAATTCTTTTAAATCTGTACGTACGATTTTTTCATCAGAGTAGTCAGATACGTCAGAACCAGCTTTCAACAATTCCATGCCGTATTCTTCTAAATTTACACCAGCAATATCAGCTAATTTTCTTGCTGTTTCTTTATCTTTTTCAGTGCAAGTAGGAGAACGGAATAATACTGTATCAGAAATGATGGCAGATAACATTAAACCTGCAATATTTTTAGGAATCTCTTGACCATATTGCCAGTATAAATTAGCAAGAATTGTACAAGTACATCCTACAGTTTCATAATGAATGAAAATAGGATTGTCTGTTACCAATCCACCAATTCGATGGTGATCGATATTTTCGATTAATTCTGCTTCCTCAATATCATCAATAATTTGAACCTTTTCATTGTGGTCTACCAACACTACTTTAGTTTTTTGCTTTGGCGCTTCTACATTGGAGCGAATGATACCTAAGTATGTACCATTATCTACTACTGGATATCCACCGATGTGAGAGTTAGCTTTGAAATCACGTAATTTAGTCTCTTTGCTAAGCACTTGGCAAGAAGTTTTTGTGCAGATTTCACCAGCTGTTACACCAGAGTTACCACCCATGGCAGATTCTAAAGCATCAATCAAACGTTGTGCTGTAATAGTACCTACATAGGAATTACCATTCTCCACCACTGGAATACGATTCATTTCATATTGTTTGCGCCATGCTAATACATCTTGCAAAGTTGCTTTAGCATCTACAGCAGGAATCGTTTCTAGTACATCTTCCACTGTAACTGCAAAAGAAGTTACGATTTCCGGATGTTCAAATCCGAAATAATTTAATGCGAAAGTTGTTTCTTTGTTTGCTTGACCTGCACAAATTGGTTGTGCCCCGAAGCCCATTTGATTTTTTAAGTTTGCATAGGAAATAGCAGAACAAATAGAGTCAGTATCTGGGCTCTTATGTCCTGTTACTAAAATTGTATCTCTTAACATAATGTCACCTCGTATAATCTTCACTTGAGTTATTTATTAATGTTTCTATATTATACCATAATTAGCCATAAAATGCATACAAAAAAGACCTCGTAAACAATCGTTTACAAGGCCTTCTTATTCGTTTCTATTACGCATTTTTAGAAACTACTTGTTCTCCTTTGTAAGAACCACATGTTGGGCAAACGCGATGCGGCATCATTGGTTCGTGACATTGTGGACAAGCTACATAACCAGGTACTTCTAATTTCCAGTTAGCACGACGACGATCGCGACGGCATTTGGAAAGTCTACGCTTTGGTACTGCCATTATCTGCACCTCCTTAACATAATCACTAGGTATTAATCATCATTTTCTTCCTTCAGCAATGTTCTTAGCACTGCTAATCGAGGATCTACCACAAAGGATTCACAAGAGCATGGTGAAACATTTTGATTAGCTCCACACTGAACACACAATCCTTTGCAATCATCCTGACATAACACTTGAGAGGGCTCATTGATGATTAATGTTTCCCGAATGGTCTCCGTTAGATCAATTTCTTCCCCATCGAAAGAAATTATATCATCGTCTCCATAGTTGGAATGTGTAACACCAAAAGTCTCTTCAAATGGAACAGTATGGGTATAATTAGTATCGGTTAAGCATCTTGAGCACTCATATTGTCCATTTGTTGTTATGGTACCATTCACCACATAATGTTGACCATCATAACGAAGCTCACCACTAATGGTTATATCATGACGGCTCCAAGGAAAAGCAGATACGTCACCAAGATCATCACCTGATGTCGTACATAGAAAAGGGACTACTCGTCCAATCTGTTCTTTTGCTTGCTCTACTTGCAGTTTCATAATTTTACCTCGACTATACTATTATAGCTACCTATACTATCTTTGTCAAATGCTAGCCCCTATATGTTGTTAAGTTTTCATAAAACTCATACAAGACTTAGCAAATGACTATCATGTGAAAAAGAGCTCCCCTTTAGGAGAGCCCTTATGTATGTGGATTAATTTATCGAAAAATTAATTACATTTCTTCGAATTGGTCTTTACCAACCCCACAAACTGGGCAAAGGTAATCAGCTGGTTGATCTTCGAATTTAACGCCTTCAACAGCTTCGTCATAAACCCAACCGCATACTACGCAAACGTATTTTTTATCCATTATGTGCACCACCTTTCGTACTAAAAGATTTGTCTCAGATACTTCATCTGTAAACAGTATACCACTACAATCGAAAACTTTCAATATATTCTCAATCATTTTCTATGTTATTTTGAGATATCTATTTGCAAACTACGCATAGCAGATGAATGGTAGGACCCATAGGAATATATCAACGAATGCATATCTATCACCATCGTCGACTCGCTCCACCACCTCCAGATGAGCCACCACCAAATCCACCGAATCCACCGCCACTAGAACGGCCAGAGCCACCGCCCCCTCGTCCTGAGGCAAGGATCCACAACAAGGATTGCGTAATGGCACCGCCAAACACAGTGAAATCAAGGATTAGCAACAGCAAAATGCCGCCCCCAATTAATAGCATTTCAAAGGGGCTTAGCTCCACTACATTCTTATCTGTATAGGTTTGACTGCCATCAATGGTGACCCCATATTCTTTAGCCGTTTCACCAACTAATACAGCATAGGTATTCACTACCCCTGTTCCTATATGACCTTGTTTAAACTGTGGGATAGTATAGTCATCTAATATTTGACCTGCTTTCGCATCATTAATAGCACCTTCTAGGCCATACCCTACTTCAATACGCATTTGCTTATCCTTTAGGACAATTAAAAAGAGTATGCCATTATTTTTTTCTTTGTCACCAATTCCCCAAGTACGAAACACACGATTCGCGTAATCTGATATATCCTCACCATCTAAGGTAGGAATCATTAAGACTGCAATTTGTGCTTTTGTTTTCTTTTGCAGTTCAAAGCCCATACGATTCATAGAATGGAGTTCTTCTTTAGTAAGGGTTTGCGTTTGATCTAAGACATACCCATTCTTAGGAGGATTGGGCACATCTAAGGCAAGCACAGATAGGCTACAAAAAAACAACAGCGTCGTTACAAATACAGCATTAAGAATCGTAGACCATGTAAATTTTCTTCTCATCCAACCTCCTCATCATAAGTAACCTCTGTCATACCCCCTATGGTTTATAAGCGATTCTACACTGAACCCTCAACTAAAACTGTACTTTAGGTGCACTTTGTGCCCCTTGGTCAGCTTCAAAATATGGTTTTACTTGGAATCCCATTGGGTTGGCAATTAAAGAGGTTGGTAAGGTACGAATTTTCATATTATAGGCTTGTTTACTTCCCTTTTTATCTTTTTTTGGCCCTGTGAAAGG
>OBVV01000110.1_pt1 | contig 39910 bp, 30 predicted proteins | sample 1476221 | NCBI WGS metagenome assembly OBVV01 (sample SAMEA2580029, study PRJEB22360) | human gut metagenome | biome: human gut; feature: human-associated habitat; material: faeces | place: Denmark | collected 2008/2010 | reverse complement strand
GGCAGGATCAATTGCTGTAACACCAGAACAACTGAAATCACAAGCGAAAGTATATTCGCAAGCATCGTCTCAAATTCAAGATGCAATTCGTAAAGTGAATTCAATGAACCAACAAATTTCACAACAATGGAAAGGGCAAGCATTTCAAGCGTATCTGGAACAGTACAATCAATTGGAAGGTAATGTCAAACAGATGGAAGAATTATTGATTAGTATTAATCAACAATTAAACAAATATGCAGACACTGTCGCAGAACGTGACCGTCAAGATGCAGGATCATTTGGCTTTTAATTGATCAAAGATTGAAGCGCTAGCGCAATGAATTGCACTAGCGCTTTTTCTAAAGGAGAGAAGATAATGGAAGGGAAAATAAAAAAAGGTATCCCTTTTGCCTTAGCAATTGGAGCAACTTTCTTGTTATTACTTTTTTTCATTCATTTAGGGTTTAAAGATGAGAACGTGACTCGAAGTAGCAAAGATCAGACAACAAAGATGCAGTACGCATTAGTTAATGAAGATAAAGGCGCAAGTTTTGAAGGAAAACGTTATGCATTAGGTTCTGATTTTGTCACATTAATTAACAAAGATACAGCTAATCGATGGGAAACAACGACTCGGAATATCGCAACATCTGGGGTTGAAAATGGACAATTCGATGCTCAAATTATTATTCCGCAAGATTTTTCGGAGAAATTATTGTCACTACAAGCTGTTAGTCCAGAGCAGGCTTCTGTTGAATACCAAGTGCGAGACGGACAAAATGAATTGACCAATCAAGCAATTCAAGACAAAGTAAATACTATTTTGAAAGATTTTAACCAACGCGTAATTCAGATGTATTTTTCCAGTATTGTTGGAAATTTAGTTATCGCACAACAAAACGTTAACCAAATTACTGATACGCAGTTGCTGTATCAAAATCAATTAGAAGAAACAATTCAGCAACCATTTAAAGAAATTCCCATGAATTATACGACAGTATTAAGTACGGCTAGTATTTTAGATGAGGACAATAAATTATTTACAAACGAGCAAGAAGCGTTTGTAAAATCAGTACAAACCTTATTAGAAAGCAACAGTCGGAGCTTAGAATCAACTAGTAAGACAACGGAAGATACGAAAAAATCAGTGGACGAGTATTCGAAAGAAGCAAATGAAAAAATAAAAAAATCAATTGCACAATTTAATGAACAGTTTGAGAGACAAAAACAAGAATTGACTAATCAATGGGAAAGTGACACGACAGTATACAAACAACAATTCGATCAACTAAATGGAATGGTAATCAATCAGTTTAGCTCCTTCTACACACCAAGTGAACAAGGAAGCTCAGGGATTTATGCTGACTTTTTATCAGAATCTAAATTATTTCAAGAAACACAAGGTAATCGCATTGGCGAACTACAAAAAGAAATCGCAGAACTACATATGCAAGTAGAACAATTAACTGCGTTAAAAAAGCAAATTGCGGCTACATATTATAATGATCTTGAAGCAACACCTGAGATAGCAACAGACACTCAAATTAAGCAAGCGATTATTCAGTTAATTACGAACGAAAAAGAAAATATACCTAACTTAGATAAAAATTATCAGGAAAGATTGGAAGAATCACTAAGTGAAATTTCTTTTGTAAGTTTAGAAAGACTCGTTAGTGAATTAGAAATGAATAATAGGATTTCAGTTGAACAAGGCAATCTTTTCCGTGATGAGTTACAAATTATTCAGCGATATGCAGAACAACATGAACTTGATTTCACCAATTCAAGCCGCTTTATGTATTTGGAACCTAAACAACTTCATGAAGATACTATAGCGATTCCACAAGAAAAAGTAACTTTTTCACTAGCGACAAATCAAGAGTCGGTTATTTCATTACGACAAACCAATACACAAAATGGCGAATTGTCATTTCTTTTAGATGATTCAAAAGTTCAAACAATTAAAACATCTTTGAATCAGCAGTTAGCAGGTACAGGTTACAGCATTGATATTTCAGCAATTACCCCAACACAGCTAACAATTACCAAACCAGTCAAAATACAAGCTGAGATTCCTGAGAATGATGAAGTGGACGAAGAAAATACGCAAGAAGAGTTGGCAGAAGAATCCGAAGATGAATCTGAAAAAGTAACTGAGCCAGTAAATGATTTGCTCTCACTTCCAGAAAAACTTTCCTTAACGATTGACTTACCAATGTCTTGGCAACTGACACCAGAACAACAAAAAACAGCATTTAATCAGATTGATTATTCTTGGTGGGTAAATAATGAGCTTCAAAATGCACGTTCGTTCGCTGTGTATATTGCAATGGACCAACCATTAGTAACCGATATTCCTGAAATCATGAAGCAATTTCAACTTTTAGATACTGTATCACAACAAATTGTGACTTTATATGGTACGCCTAATCAAAGTCTATCTATTCAAGAGTATGCAGCAATGTTAACCGCTCCTGAAAATCAGGATAAAACAATTGAAGAGTTAGCAGGTGAGACATCCATTTACTGGATGTACGACAATATCACTGAAAACGAGCAAACCATGATGATTACAGATAAATTATTAGACGAATATAAAAAAACAGGAAATCAATTATATCGAGAAACAGATGAACAAATTAATCAATTAAAACAATTAATTGGTACTGAGACAGATCAAAATACAGACGGACGACCTACAACACTTTACGGAACATTAAATTTAATGACGGTCCCTGAAAAATTATTACGAGAAGCGGAGAAATTAAATACATGGTTTGATGAAGCAACAAAACAAGTCAATGCGACATATGCTACTTGGCAAGAAGCTGGAAAAGTGGGAGCTACTTCTGTAATTGATGAAAGAAATCCACATCCAGAAGAAAGTCAAACCAGCACTTTAGATGTAGAAACAGAAAATTTAGTTAAAATGATGCAAACGTTAATGCAAACAACGAAAGAAACTAGTCTAACAACAGCTGATTCAGCAGCCAAAGTCAAAGATGTTGCCCAGACTATCAAAGAATTGAAAGCCTCAACAACCAAAGTTCAAGATCATGCGCAAAATATCTTAGCAAACTTAAATGATTCAATTGATGAGTCAAAGAAAACAACCAAAGAAAATGAAGAGTATGCCAAAACATTTGAAAAAGTATTGGCTAATACAAGAGACGGCGGTGCTGATAATCCACGGGTATTTAGTTTCCTTGCGAGCCCAATTCAAGGAGAAGGGATCTTTGGCGAAACCCGACAAGTCTCTTTAATTCCCTATTACGCTACCTTGATTGTTAGTATTTTGACATTCGTTATTGCGCTAACTTTCCAAGGCTTTATGAAGAAAAGAACAGTTACTGTAGCGGATGCGTTGGTTGAACCAACCAGAGTTTGGCAAAATATACCAAATCTGTTATTACTCTTGATTACGGTTATTTTGTTTGGGAGTGTCTTTTCACTTCTACTGGTGTTCAATGTATCTCAAATAAATCGATTCGCTTGGTTTAGCTATAGTTTCTTAGTATTTGCTAGCGGTGCACTTTTGGTTTGTGCTTGTTTACGCCAATTTAAAAAACTTACTTTATATGTTTATGGAGCTATGCTGGGGTTATTTTTCATGTTGACACCTTTATTAGGTATTGCAACAAAGGTAGGCTCATTAAGCAATTGGCTCTATCGTTTATCGCCGCTTCAAAATATCCAAAATGGCTTTACTGCTTTAGTAAATGGCGTACAAATTAGTTGGGTTAGTTACCTTATTTTAATCGTTTTACTTGTTTTAGGTGTTGTCCTTAATTTATTTGTACGACCGGAGGAATAGCCATGAGAAAATTAATAAAAATAGTGATTGTTTTAAGTGTTAATATGCTCTATTTGTCATTGTCATCAACAAAAACAAAAGCAGAAGAAGTAGGCGCTTTAAAAATAAATAATCAAGTGATCTACCAAGATAATCAGCAGAAAAAAAACGTAGAAGTGAATTTCATTATTCCAGATTTGTTTTTACCGATAAAAGCAGAGAGAGAAAAAGAAGTCAATCAAAGTAAAGCGAGGGTTGTCAACGAAGCAAAAAATGATGTATTTAGGACAGAACAGAATGCAAAAACATTAGCAGTTGATAAAAAGGTAAGGCCTTTTCTGTTCAAAGAGACGGCAACGGTCACTTCTCCTGAAAGCGTTGAATCTCTTGAGGTTCAACGAGAAATATCCATAAACTTTTGGTTGTACAGTGGTATTTTTTTAGGAAGTATAGTTATTTTATTCGTTGGTGTTTTTCTAGGAAACCGTTTTTCATATCATCGTGCGCAAAGCGGAAATTAAGGAGTGAAAGAAACATGAACAAAAGAACATCGATTGGTATCGGCTTACATGTGTCGAATCAAATTATTGATTTGCAAATCCCTAATCAGGTATCAGTTGCACGTTTAAAAGAATTGTTACTCGAATCGTTTGAGATGTTGCCAAACCGTTTGCCAGCATCATTTGAATTGGTTGTTTTGAATAAACCAATTCATTTAGCTGACAATCAATTAATTGCAGATTATCCATTAGGGAATGGCGACCAACTAGTAGTAAAAGAAATTGTAAAGGAGACACATGGATGAGCGAGTTAAAGGATATTTCAGAGACAATCACGTTAGAAGCAACAAAAGAATATGTTCAAGTGACATTACAAGCAAATCAATATCAGTTAGAAAGACTAGAACAGTTTCAACAATTTTTAAAATCAAGTCGTGGATTTTTATCGGGAAAAATAATACAAGCAACGGAAGAAGCGTTAGTGATTCAATACCATAAGGATCAATATATGCAATCCATTTTACAAGCGATAAAAAAAATGGATCAATATGAGCGATTATTGTTAGCGCAAAGAGTTCATTATTTGGTTGATTTCTTAGGTACGCCGGTCCAACCCTTTATTCATCCAGAAAACATCTATATCTTGGGAGAAGAATTATTAATTGCTCATCGTGGTTTTATGCAGGTCATTGTGCCTTATTCAGCAGATGAAAGAGAATTTTTTAAACAATATCGAGCGCTGATTTTAGCAATCTTACATCCAAAGTATGAGTATGAACAATTGATTCAAGGGAATGGCACCCTGAAAGATACGCTATCTAAACAATTACAAGAGGCGAAAACAATCAATGAAATTGAGCAAATCATTGGTGAACAAATCATTCGTCAAAAAGCCAAGCGCGAAGCAGAAACCAAATTAGTGAGTAAAAAAAGTTATTTAACCTTTAAATGGGCCAGCTTAGTGTTATTGGCTTTAACGCTACTTTTTGCAACTACAACAGGGATTTATGTCTTAAAAAAATTACCAGCCCAAGAGCGAGTGAGTTTGGCAGAAGCGCAGTATATTTCTAATGACTATGCAAGTGTTACGAAAACATTAAAAGAAGATACACCAGAAGAATTGCCGATAGGAGCTAAGTATGTTGCTGCTGTTAGTTCTGTCCAACTAGATAATTTATCAAATGAACAAAAAACAGCAATTTTAAATAATTTATCTCAAAAATCTAGTGAAAATACCTTACTTTATTGGATTTATATTGGCAAAGGAGACTTTGAAAAATCATTAGATATTGCCCAAAATTTAGGCGATAACCAATATATATTACATGCCTATACAAAATTATATGATGCAACCAAAGCCAATAACAAAATGAACGGCGAGAAAAAACAAGCATTGTTAACAAAATATGAAGAAGCAATTGATAAATACATGAAAATCTTGGGAGGAAAAACGGATGACAACGAAAATCAGTAAAAAATTGGTCTCTGTGAATGATCAAATTCATACATCTAGCATGATTTATTTTGACATTTTTTATTTTGGTCCCCAACTTCTTCACCGTCAAATTACGGCTAAAAACCCACGTGTTTCAATCAATCAACAATTATTTTTTTACGAAAATGAAGAATTATTCTGTAATGGTGAAACCTTTGATTCTGCTGAAAATTTTTCTGTTTTTCCCCACGAAGAATTGATTACTGTCACCACCAATAAACCACAGAAAGATTTTTTAATTGCCTCTGCCAAAAATGCTGCGATTTCATTAGAAACAGATGCCATCATCAATATTACACTAACACCAGAAACTGGGGAATATACAGCAACGATTTATCCCGGAGAAGATACGATTTACTACAATCATTATTTAGTTGAAAAAGGAAGCTATGCTTTTGCAGTCGGTGATCAATTAGTTGTCAATGGCTTAATCATTGAAGTTCGGGAAAAACAATTAAAGTTAACAAGTCTAGGAGCTACATATTCCCTGAATCCTTGGCAAATTGTAGAAGAGGAGGTTATTCCAGAATATCCTGTCGATTTCCCGTCATTTCGACGAAGTCCACGGATTCACTTGAAGGAGCCAAAAAAACAAATAGAAATTGCTGCCCCAAAAGCCAAGCAAACAGAAGGGAAAAATGAACTGTTACGGACGATTGTCCCACCTTTAGGAATGGTCGTTTTGAGTGGCGCAACAAGCTTTTTAAGTGGGGGAAATCCAATTATGATGCTTAGTATGGGCGGAGCGAGTTTATTGACGGCTGGTTTTTCAGTCTCTAGTTATTTCACCAATAAAAAAGAAACAAGCAAAAGAATATCGAACGGACAAATAGCTACGAACAATATTTAATACAAGAGAAAGCTCGTTTAAGTATACTGCAACAAGAACAAAAAGAGGCCCTGGAATATATGAATCCTGCCATGAACGAATTAGCCTTAATGACAAAAGAGTATCATGCGCGGATATATGAACGCATGATGACTAATGAAGATTTTTTGACAGTTCGCTTAGGGGTTGGTGAAATTTCTTCAAGTTTTACGACAAATTATCAGTCAACGGAAGATGATTCACTAAGTCAAGAAGCTGAAGAACAATTAGTATGGCCATATAAACAATTAGAAAAGGCGCCGATTGTTGTACCACTAATGGGACAAACCTTAGGATTGGCGGGAACACCTGCTGTTTTAAGGACAGCCATTCAAACGTTGTTATTTCAAGTGTCTGTTTTACATTCCTATCGTGACGTAGAGTTTGTTACTTTAGTACCAGAGGAAGATTATCAGAAAGATTGGCATTCTTGGCGTTGGTTGCCACACGTCAAAATCCGCAGTCTGAATTTGCGTGGGATTGTTCATGATCCTCAAACAAGGGATATGGTTTTAAATTCTTTCTATCAAATGATTACGAAACGTCGTCAACAAGTGCGCGAAGCCGGCAATGAAAAAGTTCACTTTCAACCACAGTACATTCTGTCGATTTTAGAAGAAAGCTGGTTGTCAGGGCATGGCTTAAATGAATTTTTAGCTGAAGATATGAGTCAATATGGTGTGACAGTTATTTGGGGAAAAGATGCTTTAAATATGTTACCAGAAACGACAACTACACTGATTGAGTATCAAAGTAGTGAAGCGGCGACTTTAATTAATCAAAATAATAAATATGTGAACCAAAACTTCGTTCCTAATCATTTACCGACTGCTTATCCGCTTGCTTATGCGATTCAGCGCTTGGCGAATTTGCAGCATGTGGAAGTGGAGAAGAATGCTATTCCTGAAGCAATTGACTTTTTAGAATTATATGATGTAAAGGAAATAAAGGATTTAAATGTAACAGACCGTTGGCAAAAAGCCGATACTTCTAAGTCTTTAGCAGTTCCTCTTGGCGTTCGTGGCAAAGATGACATTGTTTACTTGAACTTACATGAACGTGCCCATGGACCGCATGGACTTGTCGCAGGAACGACTGGCTCTGGTAAGTCTGAAATCGTTCAAAGTTATATGTTGTCATTAGCTGTTAATTTTGCTCCAGAAGATGTAGGTTTTTTACCTATTGATTTTAAAGGAGGCGGAATGGCTAACTTATTTGCAAAATTACCTCATTTGTTGGGTTCGATCACTAACTTAGATGGAGCTAGTTCAGCTAGAGCATTACAAAGTATTCGTGCAGAATTACAAAAACGACAACGAAAATTTGGAGAATACGGGGTTAACCACATCAATGGTTATACGAAATTATATAAACAAGGAAAAGAAATTACTGACCCAGAAGAAAAGAAAAACTATCCAAGTGAGCCCTTACCCCATTTATTTTTAATCAGTGATGAATTTGCTGAATTAAAAGCCAATGAACCAGATTTTATGGCAGAACTTGTCTCTACTGCACGGATTGGTCGTTCGTTAGGTGTACATTTAATTTTAGCGACACAAAAACCAAGCGGCGTAGTGGACGACCAAATCTGGTCAAACTCACGGTTTAAGCTGGCATTAAAAGTTGCTGACGCCAATGATTCCAATGAGATTATTAAAACCCCAGATGCTGCTAGTATTACTCAACCGGGTCGTGCTTATTTGCAAGTAGGGAATAATGAAATTTACGAATTATTCCAATCTGCTTGGAGTGGTGCTAACTATGATCCATTCGCTACCAAGGAAGAAAAAGTGGATGAAAGGATTTGGTCAATTAATCAATTAGGACAATACGAATTATTAACTGCCGACCTTTCCGAAGAAGAAGAGGTTTCTATTAAAACGGAGGAAGAGTTAACACAATTAGACGCAATTGTTGAAGAAATTGCCAAGCATGCGGAAGAAAGTCAAGCAACTTTACCAGAGAAACCTTGGTTACCTCCATTAGCAACAGAAATTGTTTCACCACTTTTTAAAACGCAATGGCAAGAACAACGAGAACTTTCTGTTCCTTTTGATTTTATGGATATTCCAGCAAAACAAGAACAAGTCAATTTCAATTTCGATTTGCACGAATTAAATCATACTGCCTTATATGGTTCACCGGGGTTCGGTAAATCAACAGCTTTGCAAACCCTAGTAATGAACCTTGCTCGTAAAAATACACCAGAACAAGTTCAATTTAATTTGTTTGATTTTGGTACAAATGGGTTGTTACCATTGAAAAAATTACCACACGTTGCTGATTTAGTCCGTTTGGAAGAAGAGGAAAAATTGGTTAAATTCTTAAAACGAATTCGTAAAGAAATTCAAGAGCGTAAAGATGCCTTTACTGAATACGGTGTTGCTAGTTTAAATCAATACGAAGAAAAATCAGGACAGAAATTACCAGTGATTGTTACGATTGTAGATGGGTTTGATGCAGTCAAAGAAAGCCCATTAGAAGATCCAATTGAATCTGTTTTAAATCAATTGCTACGAGAAGGAGCAAGTGTTGGCTTGTATACCATTATTACGGTCTTAAGAACAAATAGCTTTAAAATGAGTATGACAAGTAATATCCCAACACATATCGGTTTGTATTTAGTAGAAGAAGATGCGATTCGTGATGTTGTTGGACGAGAAGCTTTGATTCCACAAGAATTTATGGGACGTGCACAAGTGAAATTGGAACAGCCGCAAGAAATTCAAATCTATCTACCAACAGAAGGGGAAAATGATATCGCTCGTTTAAACCGTTTAGAACAAGAAATTGAAAAGATGAACCAAAAATGGGGCGGTGAACGACCACTACCAATTCCAATGTTACCGAAAACAATCGCTATGGCGAATCTATACAATCATCCACACGCTCAACAAATGCTGGAAAATATGGAGTTCCCTATTACCTTTGATAAAGAAACGACTAACATAGTGGGCTTCAAACCAACGGAACATGGTTATTTTGTGATTGGTGATGATACACCACAACAAAATGAATCTGTTGAAAAAGTGATTATCGAAGACATGAAGCATTTTAGAGGGCGTGCCGAACGGATTATCTTTAACCATAGTGACCGTTTTGGCGGTTATGCAGATAGCTTTGATACAGTGATCGCAGGAACTGAATATGGAAGCTTTGTCAATGAATTATTACAGGAAATTGAACAACGACAAATGATTAGTGAGTATGAACCGATGTTGATTTATATTCCCGAAGCGCAACAATTTGTCGAAAAATCCTTTATTAGTGCTGAAAACCTAAATATCCTACTGAAAAAAGGTAGCCAAGTCGCGATGTATTTTATTTTCCAAACCAATCAAAAATTATTGGAAAACAGTTTTAATGATGCCGATAAATTATTACGTGCTAATATCCCAGCGGGTATGGTTGGTACCAGACTCGCAGACCAAAGCTTTGTTAAAACGAAAAGTGATTATAATGAACCTGCCGTGGAATTGGATGAATCTCATTTCTTTGAAGGTCGAACAGCAATGCGGGTGAAGTTAGTAAGTGAATAAAAAGGAGTGGAATTATGAATAATGAATTGTCAAAATTAATTGATATGAAAAAGAGCGAAGAAGAAATTGAAACAAATCATTTTATTATCAAAGATAACATTTTAAGGTTTGATCATCTAACTTTACAATTAAGTAACATTTCCAGAATATATGCTGGAACTAAGCGGATGAGAATTCCTGTGATGGCGATAAGCATTTTTGTTTTAGCTTTTGGAACTATTCGGTTTGAAGGATTACGTTGGATTAGTTTAATTATTATGGGATTGACAGGATTGTATATCTATATGGTTTATCAAAGACATCAAAGTAATAAAGAATATTTAATCTTTCAACTAAATTCTGGAGATAATTACTCCCTTTATTTTCAAGATGCTGAATTTTTAAACAAAGTCCGTAATGCAGTTGAAGCAGCATTCAATCACAAAAATATGTATTCAGAAATCAATATTGCGGAACAAAAAATTATTCAAGGAAATCACCATGTGATTCATGGCAACCAGGCCAACCTAAACACAGGGATTCAACAAGGCAATACAATGCATTCGAATAATCATGAAGAACATTCGTCAACTACTGTTGGGGATATCACAGATAGTACTATTCATCATTCGACATTTGGCAACCAGAATCATCAAAAAAATGAACAACCTGTTTATGATTGGCCGGTACTTGAAGCTAATTTTAAAGCAGTCATCACTTCATTGAAAAATGAAGACGAAACAAAACAAGTCAACAGGCAAGTGCTAAAAGCTGTTGAAGAAAAAGACGCAAAACAATTTGAGACAATCATTAAAATGAATCGGAAAATTTTTACGTCTAATCTATTTTTAAATACCGCTAGTGGTGTATTGGCTCAAGTGATTTCAACGATTTTAGGGATTCGGTAAAGGAGGAACCTCATGAGTGATGAAGCAATAAAAGCGCAAAAAAGAGCACTGGCAGCCGGAAAGCGTGCTGAAGCCAGTCATTTAAGTAGTCAGGTCAACACGGCACAAGCCAACAAAAATCAAATTGATCAGAAAATTCGAGAATTAGAAAAAGCAATTCGTGAATTAAGTCGAGAGATTCTTAGTATTCATCAATTGAAATCAACCGTTTCTAGTCAGTTAAAGAGTATTTCTGGAAGTAATTTTAAAGGCACACGACGGAATAAGTATAATGAAAAAGTTAGAAAAGTAGATAGTGATTTATCAAAATATGCCACAAAAAATCAAGAAAATTTACAAACGTTTCAACGGAAATTGTCTAACTTACAAGAAGAAGCGCAACGTGAAGCCATGACAATCAGTTCATTAAATTCACAAATTTCGGCACTATTATCAATAGCAATGAGTTTGGATTCTTAATAAAGGAGTGAAAAAAATAATGAAAAGCGGTGTAAATTTATCGGAATGGATGCAATCTGTCAATAAAGCAAACAGCACAATTTCAAGAATGGGCAAAATGAAAACTGTATCTTTTTCTCAAACAAATGCACGACCTTTTACAGAATTCAAAACAATGATAGAGCAAATCAATTCTTCTCTAGAAAGTTACAAAGAATTTGCAAAAGGAAGCACCAATAAAATGATTGCTGCCGGAAAAAATAAAGCCAATGATGATAAAGCGGGAGCTGCTACTATGAAAATTAGTCAATAAGGAGTGAAGAAAAATGAATCAACAACAAAAGGAGTTGTGGGTGGCTACTATAGAAAGTAGTAACCTGACTGGAGAAATAACAAAGGACACCATAAACGAACTCGGTTTAATTTTGGGCGGTCAACCCCAATTAGCTCAAAATATTTATCAAAGTTTCCTCAATCAAACCACAAGTTATGAACATAAACCAAGAATTGGCGCGATTATTCATATTAGTTTTGATTACGAAAAGGAAAGAGTCACTTTTGCTTGGTTAAAAAAACAAGTTGTATTGACCGTGCCACAATTTAAACGATTTATGGGTTTCGTTGATACAATTTTTACAGAAATCTATCCAATTGGAACCATTGTCGAATTAGATGAAGAATTATTAACCGAAGATGTTAAAGCGCTTTTTACTACAGATGAATTAGGTTTATTTGTTTCTGTTCAAGGGAGAAAATTAACCATTCCAGAAACGCAAATGATGATTGATTACGTAGGAACTTTATGGCCATTTGGATTACAAGCAGAGGTGGAGCCAATTTATTTTAACTCGGTCATGGTAAAACGAGTTATTTCAGAAGGGCCTACTAATGCGTACGAGGAAAAGTTTACTTTTGAAGTTTTGAGAAAACAATTGGCGCAAGATGAAAAATATTCGTGTACGTATGTCTAATGAGGAGGTGGGCAAATGAAAATTAATATGCGTGAAGTGATGGAAGCTAAAAACAAAATTACTTCTTCCAGAAATAAACTACAAGCAGAAATCAATCGTGCCAAAAGCGATTGGAAAACAGTCCAAGGAAGCGATGCTTTATCTGGAAAAGTCAAAACAGCTATTAATGGTGAAATTGGTAATTACCAACTACCGATGCTAACCAATTATTATGATCTTTTACATACAATAGCACAAGAAATGGAAAAAACAATTAGTGATTTTAAAGCTAGTGTGAAGGAAAATAGTGACTCAGCCATCATTGATACAGACGCCTTAAATGAAGCAAAAGGAAAATTTTCAACACCGTTATCAAATTTTGCGAAATTAGATAAGAAAATTAGCAACATCTACAGTTCTGTGGCACATATCGTCCCTATTTCCGCACCATCCAATCAATTTAATAAAAAAATGGAAGAGGCTAAGAAAGTCTTGACGGAAACGCTGAAAGGCATGGACACTTTTAACGGACGCAAAGCAGGCAGTGCTGTCAAAGACAAACTAGCCCAACAATCCAGCCAAATCACGAACGTCGGAGGATTAAGCTATAGCAATCCCAAATCATTGGAAATATTTACGGATAAAACATTTAAAAATGAAATAAAAGAAGCGCATAAAAAAGTCCAGGAAGAAGAAAAAGATAGACTTGCTTTTGAAAAAGACCATCCAATTTTAATGGCTATGGATGGTAATTTAACAGAAGAAAAGTTAGACGAACTAGATAAATTAATTAATCATGCGATAGCAAAAGGCGTTGTTTCAGGAAAAAAATATATAAACCATATGAAAAAATTATACATTTCTAGTCGTATCAAACGTCTGCCAAATGGAAAATTGGTAATGAGACGAGCAAAAGGCTGGCTAAAAAAATTAGATCAATTAGCAGATATTGATGATTATGTGCCAAAAGGTCATCGGTCATTAAGTATCACTGCATCGGGGACCGCAAAGGAATTTACTAAACTAGGAGATAAATTATTAGGCAAATTAGATTTAGTAGATAAGAAGTCTATTCTAAGAGAATCTGGTGAAGCTTTTAGTAAAGCAAGTATTAAAGGGGTCGCAAAGGGAACTCTAAAATCAATGGGGAAATCGTTAAAGAAAGGATTATCTTTTGGCGTTAACGGTGTTGTGAAAGATGCCAAAGCATTAATCAATGCAAAAGGTGCAGGAAAAATTATTCCCGGATTAAACATAGCGGCAGGTGCTGTGGAGGTTGTGCAAGGAATAAGCAAGAGTGAGAAACAAGCCAGAAAAGACGGATTGAAAGGGCAAGAAATTACCGCAAGTAAAGTTGGCGGTGCATTGGTGGATGTCGGGAAAGTGGCGGTGACAACAGCGGCGATAGGAGCGGCAGGTGCTGTAGCAGGATTTTTTGGCGCTCCTGTTGTGGTTGTTGTAGGAGCAGGTATGCTCGTAGGGGCATTGGCTGACTTTTCTATAAAAAAAAAGCAAAGTTGTTGATAAAGCAAAGAAAGGTGTAAACTCCTTAGTAAAAGGAGTTTCAGGATGGTTTAAATGAATAAAATTATAGAGAATTTCATACCAGATTTTTATAAAAAAATTAGCAAGAAAGAATTTAAGATGAATTCGTTTTTATTAGCTGTAGGTGGTTACGGTACATTAATTACAATTCTATTAATCTTTCAATTGACTGATACAAGATCTATTTTTGACAATTCTTTTTCTAGAAATTTATTTGTAGGGATGACAGGAATATTATTAATAAATTTAATTTGTATATTTTTGTTTAAAAATAAGCATATACAAAAATATTTGGTAATAGTTGTCTATTTGTCTGGGGTAGTATTTTTATTTTTTATGCTTGCTACAGTAACGTTGTTGATAGAGAATTCTTTAGAAGTATTTTTAAAAGAAAGTATAGTTATTTTAATTGGAGTAGTAATTGGTTTTCTGTACAATTTATTTTTAGTAAAAATTTCTTTAAAAAAGCAAGATTTCTCAATTAGAGATTCATTTGCAAATTACTATATGAATATTTTAGGAGGAATAGGTACAATTATCTTATTATTATCGACAACAATTGATAATACAAAATTACTTTTTATAGGTGTGCCATTTGTTGTAATATCGTTATTATGTTTAAGCTTTTTTCACTTTTCACGAGTAGTAAGCTATTGGAAAAAAGAGTCAAATATAGAGTTAGATAAATCTATTTATGGAAATTCCATTGAAATAATGAAGAAAAGGAAAAATAAAAAGTAGTAACTACTATAAGTTTGGGGATTAACGGTGTCGTGAAAGATGCCAAGACCTTAGTCAATGCAAAGGGTGCAGGAAAAATTGTGCCAGGGTTGAACATAGCTTTAGGAGCTGTAGATGTCGTTCAAGGAATCAGCAAGAGTGAGAAACAAGCAAGAAAAGACGGATTGAGAGGGCCTGAAATTACCGCAAGTAAAGTTGGCGGTGCATTGTTGGATGTCGGGAAGGTTGCAGCTGTGACAGCGACTGTCGGCTTTTTTGTTGCTGCATTACCAGCAACTGCATCATTAACGGCAGTTGTTGGTGTAGGAATAGGAGTTAGTATGGGAGCTGAATTCATTTTGAAAAAAACAACTGCAATTAATATAGCAAAAAAAGGAGTAAATTCAATGATAAAAGGAATTTCAGGGTGGTTTAAATGAAATCTATCATAAAGCATTTTGTCCCAAATAAATTTAAAAAGCAAAAAGAATTATTATTTTCAAATGCGTCCTTCATTAAAGTTATGATAGGCTATGGAATATTGTTAACTTTTCTATTGATAATTTACGGAACGATTGGGAATGAAAATGATTTCACAGAAAATAAAGGGTTTTTATATTTTCAAATAATATATTCTGTGATAGTGATTTTTATCAACGGAATAAGTTATATACAATTTAAAAAGATAAAGCTACAAAAATATTTAGTTCTCGTTGTATACTTTTCAGGCGTTTTAGGAATTTTTAGCGGGATAGCATTGTTATCTCTAATAACAGATAGACCGCTTCATAACTTTGTTGTAGGTATGATTGTGATATTTATTGGATGGATTTTAGAGCTACTTGTACATGCTCTTTTGGTTTGGTGGTCGTTGAAACGAAATAACCTTAAATTGAGAGATACAGCTACTAATTATTTTTCGAACGTTATTGGTATTTTGGGGATATCATTAGCAATAATCTCTTATGTTACAGAAAAAGAAAATTTATTTTTTCTTGCAGCATGTTTAATTGTAATAGTTGTTCTATTTTTCGTAACTTTTGATTTTCAACGAGTATATGAATATTGGAAAACCAAAAAAATGAAGATGTTTCTGCATATGGCAATTCAATTGAAATGATGAAGAACAAGAAAACAAAAAAATAGAAACATTTCTTCCAGAATTAAGTGAATCAGCCATCATCGATACAGATGCCTTAAAGGAGTATCTGCATGGTTCAAATAAAAGAAATGTTGAAAAATTTTATCCCGAGTACTTACAAAAAGGTATCAAGAAAATCCTTTACCAGTAAGTCCTTCCTTAGCATTATAGGTGCATTTGTCTTTATATTAGGAATTTTATTTCTTTTCTCTATTTCACTTGATATGAAAGAAACGCTAAATACTAGCTTGAATGATAAACTCATATATTTATCATATGGAACTATATGTGCCAATCTTGTAGGTTTGGTTTTGTTTAGAAAGGAGAAACTACAAAAATTTGTAATTATAATTCCGTATATTACTTGTATCTTAATGTTCTATATAATTATGGCAATAGGTGCATCAATGACAGATAATCCAGTTTCTGATTTAAAATTAGGGATGGTTGGAAGTAACTTACTATGGATTATTGGCGTTCTTATAAATACAGTCTTAGTATGGAAATCAGTGAAAACTTCACATTTTAAAATACGAGATAAATATGCAAACTACTTTATTAATAGCCTATCAATAGCAGGGATTATATTTTTCTTTGTGAGTAAAGTGATTAATAATTTTACTTATGCATATACTGGCATGGTGTTTCTAATTGCAACGCTACAAATACTTGCGACCTTTCACTTTCCAAGAGTTCTTAGATACTGGAAAAAAGAACCAAAGAATGAAAATGCCTCTATATATGGAAATTCCATTGAAATGATAAAGAACAAGAGAACCAAAAAATAGCTATACTTCTTCCATGATTAAACGAATGTCAGACGGTACTTTAGTGATCAAAAAAGCCGGGAAATGGTTGAATAAATGAGATAAATTAACTGGCATTGATAACGTTATGAGAAAAGGTAAAGACTTTACTTGACTCCAAGCACGCAAGGAGGCTTAAAACCAGCCTTCAAAGATTCAATCAAAGGAATTGGTAGGTATTGAAAAATTTAAAAATAGATCGATTTTAGGAAATTAATTTAATGAAAAGAGGGAAAAAGATGATTGAAAAAGTTTCATTGGAAATGAACAATTTAGTGTATATTGAAAAACGAGCAACAACAGATCAATTAGTGGATTTAATTTTACAATCAGAAGAATTAACTTATGAAGAAGGTTTTTATAAAAATGGACCAACAATGATTGAACTAAAACCAACTGAATTAAGTGAAGAAGAACAAACGTATAAATTTTATATTCCTGTGAATGAGCCAGTTGAAAGTGGCGAGATTTTTACTGTAGAAAATATTCATTATGATCATCTAGTTCGTAAAAGAATTCCTTTTGATGATGAACTTGGCGCTAATATTGAGGAAATGACGGATTACTTGCTGGAACAAAAGATTGAATTTGATGATAAATTATTGTTGGTAATGACCTTAGTTTATGATGAATATTGGGTAGATGTTTTAATCCCAACAAAAGAGTAGGTGAAAAAATGAGAAAAACAATTGGCTATAAACAATCATTACATTATCAAAATGTCATCAGTCGTTATTATGTAACGACTTCAGAGGAGATGGGTCGTTGTTTAGAAGATGCTTTGGAAACAATTTTTGAAGCAGATTATTCTTTATCAGACAGCTTTTTCTATTCAATGAATTCTGACATTCGTGAAGAAGAATTGCTGATTCAAGTTTTTTTACCTGTCAATGAAGAATGCCAAGAGAATCTTCCAGCAGAATATCGTTTCCAATCTTATTTTCAGGTGAACAATATGTTAGCAACTAGAGCAAAAGGCGATAAGTTATCTGAATTCTCTAAAGCATTAGAAGAGTTAATCACTATAGTTGTTCAGGAAGATTTGACAATTGTTTCACCAATTTTCTATTGTCCGCAAGTAATAGATAATAAGGTATACACTGATTTGATGATTGGTATTAAATAGTTTTGAACTGATTAGAGTTTTCTCGTAAGGAAAGAGAAGATAAAAGTTTATAAATGAGGAAGAGATATTTGAAGTGAGACTGACTAAGGCAGATGGGTACAAAAAAATTGGTATAGGACTAGGTGTTATTTTTGTCACACTTATTTGCTTGGTATGGTTTTACTTTTCACTCTATAAAAATCCAGTGACAAGTAATATAATTTTTTTTGTTTTTTTAACAGTAGTGGCTATACTAATCAGTGCTTTATCCTTACTTAAATTAATATGTATGTTTGCTTTTTTGATAATCGAAACCGGGATTAATGAGACTAAGTATATCAGAAAATATGGTGGCATTTTATATAGAATGGACAGTCATGGTTTGTCATATCATGAAAAGGGATTTCTAATAGTGCGTAGTTGGTCGGAGGTCATTGATGTAGGACTTTTCAGACAAATGGAAAGTGAAGTTATTTATAATTATCAAATAAAATTTAGTGATGATGATAGACACACTTTTGATTTAAGAGGGAATTATCCAACGATAGAATTCAAAGAAAAAATTGAAGAATTCTGGTTTAAATACAATAGCTAAATTAATCTTCATTCCCCCTCCTAGAAAACACAAAACCGTGGTACAATAACTTACGTAATAGACACACCTACTCCGAATGTCAAAAAAGGGCAGAAAAGTAGACAAGAAATTGTTTAAGGAGTAAAGTAAACTTACTTAAAATTTTGGGGGAAATAAAATGTATGATGTAATTATCATTGGTGCCGGTCCTGCTGGGATGACGGCAGCACTTTATGCATCACGGTCCAATCTTTCTGTATTGATGATTGAACGCGGTGCGCCTGGTGGGCAAATGAACAACACTGCTGAGGTAGAGAATTACCCAGGCTTTGATTCTATTATGGGTCCAGAATTGGCCTATAAAATGTATGAAAATGTAGAAAAATTTGGTACGGAAAATGCGTATGGTATTGTGATGGGCATCGAAGACCACGGATCCTATAAAGAAGTGATTTGTGATGACAAATCTTATGAAGCTAAAGCGGTAATTATTGCAACAGGCTGTGAACACCGAAAATTGGGTGTAAAAGGCGAAGAAGAATTTGCTGGCCGTGGTGTTTCTTATTGTGCTGTTTGTGACGGTGCCTTCTTTAAAAATAAACGCTTAGTAGTTGTTGGTGGCGGCGATTCTGCAGTTGAAGAAGCAATCTATTTAACACAATTTGCTTCTGAAGTAGTGATTGTTCACCGTCGTGATGAATTGCGTGCGCAAAAAATCATTCAAGATCGTGCCTTTGCAAATGAAAAGATTTCCTTTGTTTGGGATACAGTTGTCGAAGAAATTGTTGGCAATGAAATGGTTGTGACAGGTGTGAAAGCACGGAATGTCAAAACAGATGAAGTTTCTGAAATTGAAGCAAACGGCGTGTTCATTTACGTGGGGCTAGATCCATTAACAGAACCATTTAAAAAAGCTGGTATTACGAATGAGGCTGGTTGGATTGAAACAGACCAAGAAATGAGAACAAAAATTCCTGGTGTTTATGCCATTGGTGATGTCCGTGAAAAAACATTGCGTCAAATCACGACAGCGGTCGGTGAAGGCGGTATTGCTGGACAACAAGTATTTAACTATATTGAAGAATTAAAATAAAAAAATACTTTTGCCTTTAATAATAAGGGCAAAAGCATTTTTTTAATAGGTTCCTTTAATGACAAAATAAGAGCCGCGAATGGTTCCAGCTAATTTTGATTTTTGACGAGCAAATTTGAATTTTCCTTCAAATTCTGCAGGGATTGCCATACCATCTGAAAGTTTAAACCCAACGGCGCGTTTGCCTTCCTCAGCTAATGTGTACATCACGTTAACTGCTAAGCCGTTTTCATAAAATACATAGGCCATTTTTATGCCGTCTAAAGTGAAAGAAGAAATTTCAAGTGGCTTGTAAGGGAAATGTAATTCTCGTTCTAATAAAATTTTTTCAATCCAGGCCAATGTTTCTGGAGCTTCAGAGGCAGGGACGGTCGTAAAGCGATGTTTGTATTTATTCCAAAAATAGCGAGCTTCATTCGCTCTTAGTCCAGCAAGGGCAGGTGCCACTGGTGAACTTTCTAAACCAATAGTGGCTACTTCTTTAAAATCAACTGTATAAACCATGAATTGATACTCCCATCTTTTCTTTTAAACTAAGTATAACGGTAGCAGGGGTAACGAACAATTATTATTACTTAAAAGAATGAAATTGGGACAGAACGATCGGCTTCAGAAAATGTTAAGGTTTCCGAATGCGTAGGTTCTGTCCCAAAGAGTATTTTAAGATTTGGTTATTTCGTGATAAGTTATACGCTCGTGCTTATTTATTGGCATCTAAGGTAACTTTTTCATCTGCCGTAGTTGTTTTAACATCTACTGTATAAACAAGTTTATTGTTATTTTTGGTTAACTTCCAAGTCAAAATACGTGGAGAAAGTCCTCCAACTTCTTTTTTTGCTTTGGCTAAAACGTCGTTAACAGCGCCTAATTCTTTGACTTCAGCAGCTGAAAAGGCTGTCTCGTTTTCGCCAAGTTGATTTGCTTCAGTATTTTTGGTGACTTTTCCTGTTTCAGGATTCACGTAAAGTGTTTCTGTCTCGTTGGTAAAGATATAGCTGTAGTCACTTGCTGGTTCTGTATCAAATTGGACATTTACTAATGGTTTGCTGTTGCCAGCTTCTTTTTCGTAGATTTCAGCAGCTTGCTGCAAACTAACTTTGTACTTAGTATCAGTGACAGCATCTTTTCCTATGCCACAACTAGCTAAAATAAAAATAGCTCCTAAAAGTGAAAAAAATAGTAAAAATGGTTTTTTTAACATGAAATTACCTCGTTTCTTTTTATTAAACATTCACAATCATTTAGTATACGGTGGTTTTATAAAAATTACAAACAAAAAATAATCCTTTAAGAGAAATTAAAGGATTATTTTTTGTTATTTATTCTGCACGTAAAGCAACTGCCGCATCTTTTTTCGCTGCCATTCGGGCAGGAATATGGCCACCAATCATGGTTAAGATTGTGCTAATTACAATCAAAATAATCCCGTGAATTGGATTTAAGGTGGCAACATTTTCTAAATCAGTCAGGTTATAGAGCACTGCATTGATCGGAAATGTTGCGAGAAAGGCAATCACAACACCAAGAATACCAGAGGCAACGCCTAAAATAGCAGTTTCGGCATCGAACACCCGGGTAATATCTTTTTTACGAGCTCCTAACGCTTTCAGGATACCGATTTCTTTGGTCCGCTCAATGACAGAAGTATAGGTGATAATCCCAATCATAATCATACTTGTAACAAGGGAAATCCCAGCAAATGCAATCAGCACATAGGTGATGGCATCCATTAAACCACCTGTTAAGCGGGTCATTGTTCCAGCTAAATCAGAATAGATGATTTGGTCTTTTTTATCTTTTCCTTTGTTATAAGCATCTAAATAATCAAGAATTTTATCTTTTGATTTGAAATCGTTTGGATAAATCATAATACTTGAAGGGATTTCGTTCGCTCCTAAATAAGACAACAGGTTTTCTTTCGCGGAAGCATCTAATGTTTCGTTAGTCATAACGTTAGTGTTGCTGGCTTCTTGCGCTTTAACAATGTCAGAGGTTTTGTTTTTGGCAATCATATTAGTTGAAAGTGCATCGCTATAAGCAATTCCAGGTGCTAATAGATTCATTGTTGAAGAATCTTTAATTCGCAAAATCCCTGAAATTGTTAATTCAGTATTTTCTGGGTTATCGTAAACAGCTTGCAAATCTTGGTTAGGAATGAAGTTGCCTGTCGGTAATTTGGTGTAAAATGCATTATTATTGGCTAATTTCATTTTTGTGCCAACAATGTCTGAAAAGGCAATCTTTTGATTATCTTTCACGTCAAAGCCAAGATTTTTTAAAGCATTAATATTGGTGGTATTGTTACTATCGACGATTAAAACGACATCGGTTTCTTTTTCTGGATAATTTCCTTCAAGCAACGAGTAATTGTCTTTTAAGAAATTGTTTTTTCCATTTTCTAGTTGTTTAGGAAAAGCAGAAACGCCGACACCAGTTTGGGCAGCCATCATAGAAGCCATCGCGTTTGATTGGCCGTCGGGTGCATCGTTTGAAAATTTGACAGCTTGTGCTTTCCCGTTGATTTCTCTTAATAAGTTCATATTGACTAGACGAGTATAGCCGATATTATTACTTAATTCAGGATCAATGTGATTGACATAGTCAATAAACTTTTGATCAATTAAATTCGTGTGTTGCGCACGGTCCGCATCGCTAATTTTAGCAGTCACTTCTTTTTCTTTCGGGAAGGTGCCTTTTTTGTCCTGATTATTGAAACTTTCTGGATCTTGATCGGTCGCTATTTTAGAAATGGTAATCGGAAATTGCGCTAACGTTTCCGACTGAGTTTTATCAATTTGTTTCTGGAATCCTGTTGAAAGAGAAAGGACAATCGCAATACTGATAATTCCGATACTTGAAGCAAAGGCGGTTAAAAAAGTTCGCCCTTTTTTAGTGCGGATATTATTAAAAGATAAACGCAGCGCAGTCGTGAATTTCATTTTGGTGCGTTTCAATTCGAAAGGTTCTTTTTTTTCATGTTCAATATGAGGACGCGAGTCATGACGAATTTGGCCATCTGAAAATTCAATAATTCGATCAGCGTATTCATGAGCTAATTCAGGATTGTGGGTCACCATAATGACTAATTTTTCTTTCGAAAGTTCTTGGATAAGTGCCATAATTTGCAGGCTGGTTTCTGAATCCAATGCACCAGTTGGTTCATCACAAAGTAAAATATCGGGATCATTAGCTAAAGCGCGAGCAATGGCAACCCGTTGCATTTGACCGCCAGATAATTGGGAAGGTTTTTTATGGATATGGTCCTTCAAACCGACACGGATGAGTGCATCTTCGGCTTTTTGGCGTCTTTCTGCTTTTGAAATACCACTCAGTGTCATACCAAGCTCGACATTATCCAAAATCCCTTGATGACTAATTAAGTTGTAACTTTGAAAAATAAAACCAATTGAGTTATTCCGATAAGCATCCCAGTCGGCTTCTTTAAAATTTTTTGTTGATTTGCCGTTAATGATTAAGTCACCAGAATCGTAATTGTCCAATCCGCCAATCACATTCAACATCGTCGTTTTACCAGAGCCGCTGGGACCCAGAATGGCTACAAATTCTTGTTTTCGAAAAGCGACAGAGACGCCATCTAAAGCTTTAGTGGTCGTTCCGCCGACAGTATAATATTTTTTTATATCTTTGAGTTCTAGCATATTTTTCGCATCCTTCTTCCAATTTATCAACAACACAACCTTAAGTTAGTGTATAACGTAACATAATAGTTAACAAAAATCAATCATTACCATTTGATAATCAAGTGAATTTAGTATACACTAGGTGGGAAACGAGGGAGAACATATGGATAAAGAGAAGCATTCATCAAATTTAGATATTAGTGTCTTTACTGAAATTTTTTCATATATGAGCCAATTGCTTTTTAAAGACCTAGACTTGGAGGATCTAAAATTAACCAAGTTAGACATGTTAATTTTATTAATTGTGGCAACAAATGAAGGAATTAGTATGACGGAGTTAGCCAACCAAGTAGGAACGTCGAAAGTTCAAGTGAGTCGCTCTATTGCGGGGTTAGAAGAACGAGCGATTGTTCAACGTCGCCATAATCAAGAAAATCGCCGCGTGGTTAATGTTTATACGACAAAAGAAGGCGAGAAGCTCTTTAAGCAAAAAGAAAATCAAGTAAAACAGCAACTATCTGAAACGCTTAGTGTTCTTTCCTTAGAGGATTATCAAGAGGTCAATCAACACTTTTTGGCGGTCATGAAAATTTTGTCCAATTATCAAGCGCTACGAAGAAAAACGTGTAAGGAAAACAACGCCAAAAAATAAAAAACATCGTTTGGCTATAAACCAAACGATGTTTTTTCTAGCCTTTGACAGAGCCAGAAGTCACGCCTTCTACATAGAAACGTTGCATTAATATAAATAAAATAGTAATTGGAATGGCAATCAGCACACATCCTGCTGTAAAAGCCATGAATAGTGAATTGGCTGTTGATTTGGTCATCATCGAAAAGAGACCAATCGCAACGGTGTAATTTTCAACTTTATCACCCATAATAACTTTTGCGAAAATAAAATCCATCCAAGGGCCCATGAAGGCGGTTAAAGAAGTATAGACAATAATTGGTTTCGACAATGGCAACGTAATTTTTGTGAAAATTTGCCACTTGTTGGCACCGTCAATCATAGCCGATTCGTCTAAAGCCATCGGAATGGTATCGAAGAAACCTTTGGCGATGTAAAAACCTAGCCCCGAGCCTGCAGAGTAAACCAGAATTAAAGCGAATAAACTTTCAGTTAAATTTAAGGCTTTTAAAATATAGTAAACGGCAATCATACTCATAAAACCAGGGAACATATTTAAAACGAGCGCCACTTTTAAAAATGGTTTTCTTAAGCGGAAACGCAACCGGGACAGCGCATAAGCCATTGCGATTGTAATGAAAGTTGATAACAGACAGCTTGCGATGGAAACGAACAAGGTGTTCAAAAACCAACGGACAAAGGGGAAGTTGCCAGTCTGATTTGTTAATAATACTTTATAATTTTCTAAAGTGAATGTTTTGGGAATGATATAGGGAACAAATGCACCGCCTTCGCCACGAAAACTTGTTAAGATAATCCACACAATAGGGAACATCCAAAAAACTGCTAAAATGGTTAAAATGATGTAAACGCTGGTAAGTGCAGTGCGTTGTTTTTTCTGGTAACTTTTTGCTTTAGCCATAAGTTACGCCTCCTTAAATGAATTCGTCCGTGTATAGGCAATTAAACTGAAGACTGCGGAGAGAATGAAGATTAAAATACCAATCACAGAGGCTAAATTGTAATCCATTGTATCGACAGTCAATTTGTATAGCCAGGTAACTAAAAGGTCAGTTGAGCCTGCACCGTAGAAGTTAGAATTGGCTGGACCACCGCCTGTTAATAGATAAATGACATTGAAATTATTGATGTTGCCAATAAACTGTTGAATCAGCGCCGGGGTCATCACAAATAGAATTTGTGGAAATGTAATACTTTTAAAAATTTGCCATTTATTGGCACCGTCAATTCTAGCTGCTTCGATTTGATCTTCAGGAAGGTTTTGGATAATCCCTGTAGAGATTAACATCGTAGCAGGAATACCAATCCACATATTGACAACAATAATGGTTAATTTTGCCCAATTCGGATCTGTTAAGAAGGGGATAGAAGAATCGATTAAGCCCCAATTTAACAACAGAGCATTGATAGGTCCAGAACCATTTAAGAGGTTTCGCATAATTAAAAGTGAAACAAACGGAGGTACGGCCATCGTGATAACAAAAATAGTCCGCCAAAATGCTTTATATTTTAAGCCTTTTGTATTGATAAGCAAGGCTAAAATGATTCCAAAAAAGAAACAAGTTGCGGTTGCGAAAACAGCCCAAATCAAGGTCCAGCCAAGTACTGGAAAGAACGTTGAAGCCATATCGCCTGTGATTACATTACCTAGATTTGCCAATCCAACCCAAGTAAAAAGGTTTTTCGGTGGCAAATGGTTATGGTCGTAGTTGGTAAAGGCAATTGAAATCATATATAACAACGGCAAGATGGTAAAGAAAAGAACGCCTAGTAAGGGGATCGTCATTAAAGTTGCATGGAAACGTTCGTTTAATAAGCTACGTAAATCATCCATAGTTGTTGGAATTTTTTTGCCGGCTGTCTTTAATTCATATAGGTGACGGGCGCTTTTTAAATTGATTACATATAAAATGATTAGCGATAAACAGACTAAAATTGCTGCAATTCCGAATAATAATAAGAGCATTGAATTATCGCCTTCTTTTAGAACTTCAATCCCTAAAGAATCATCATATACTAATCCTTGCTGTTGGGTCCCTAGTGTTCCTAGCATCATTAATGCGTGGAAACCATTACGGATTAACCAATAGATAAAGCCAATTTCAGCTGTTAAAAAGATGATTCCCTTTAACCACTGCTTGTTGGCGAAGTTTGCAGCACCCATAACTAAAAAAGATAGTTTTGTAGCGAAGTCGCCTTTTTTAAAGACCTCTCGAAATGACGTCTGGGCTTTCTTTTTCTTGAACATCTTCGTTCACTCACTTTCTACTTAAATAAAAAAGATAGAGGAAATGGGACAGCAGATTGAAGCTCGTCCCATTTCTTTACTCTTTTTATTCTTTTGCTTCTTTTGATGTGTCTTGGACTAATTTATCTAATTTTGCTTGATAATCCGCAGGTTTGATATTGCCTTTGTACGTATCATTGATCACTGCATCCATTGCAGGCCAGAATGAAACGATTTCTGGGATTTTTGGCATTACCACAGAGTGGGTTGGTTGCGCCATTTCTAAGATAGCTTTTGCAACAGTATCTTGTGTAATTTCTTCGTTTGTTTGTAATTTTTTGTTTGAAGGGACAAAGCCGATTTCTTTGAAGTAAGTCATTTGTGCTTTTTCACTGGTTAAATAGTTTGCTAATGTCATTGCGGCCAATGGTGCTTGTGTTTGTTGGTTGACAGCAAAACTACGAACGCCCAAGAAAGCTTTCATTTGTTTTTCTCCATTGCCAAAATCAATGGTTGGATAGGCAGCAGCCCCCATTTTGTCGCCAAGAGCTTTTTCTACATCGTTTTTAGACCAAGGACCAGAAAGGAAGGCATCCGTTTTGCCAGAACCTAGATTAGACAATGCTTCTGTATTTGATTGGATCACACCAGGATTATTTTTTTGATCGGCAATCCATTGTAATACCTCAATGCCTTGTTGATTATTAAAGTTGGTACCTTTTGGATCTTCGCCATTTTCACCATATAAGTAATCGCCGTTACTCATAAATAGAGGACCGAAGATATAATTTGCGCCATCTTCGCCAAAATTGGTACCGATTTTGCCTTTTTCAGTTAAAGACTTCCAAGTTTTGATTTCCTCTGGAGAATACGTATCTTTGTTATAATAAAGAACTTGTGACTCTACGGCATAAGGGTAGGCATAGACTTTGTCTTTCCAAGTGACTCCTGCTACTGCCGAATCGATATTGTTTTCTTTGACTTCTTTTTCATATTTTGTGTTAGGGTAAATCAGACCAGCTTCTGCCATTTGACCAATTTGATCATGCGGCATCATGAAAACATCTGCGGCAGCTTTAGGATCTTTTGCAATGTCTTTTTTAGCATCTGCCGAATTTCCAGCAGTTAAGTTAACTTTAATATCGGGGTTTTCTTTTTCAAAATCGGCGACAACTTTTTTAAAGACGCCCATATATTCAGTATCAACCCATAATTTTACGTCACCAGCTGCTTTATTTGCTGAACCGCTTTCATTTTCAGCTTTCGTTTTTTCTGCGCCACCACAGGCAGTAAGTAAAACCGCGGAAGCACTTAAAAGGATACCGCCCATTAAAATCTTTTTCCAATTCGCTTTCATTTTTGAACCCTCCAAAAATTATTTTTTACAAGTCTTATTATGCAACCGATTGCGGAAATAATCAAGTGTTTTTCATCAAGAAAGTTAAAAAAGTTTTTTTGTTATAAATAACATACTGTTTGTTTAAAGTGGTGTATACCACTAATTAAGCATTTTAAATAAAAAAATAAAAAAGGGTATACAAATGCAATCGTTTGCGCTAAAATGTGTTCGAGTATTAGAAAATACACGAAAAGCGACAATTAAAGGAGAGAATTAAATGAACACTGCTGCAATCTACCATCGTCCAGAAAGTGAATTTGCTTATCTTTATACAGAAGAAACCATGCATATTCGTTTGCGTACGGCAAAAGGCGACATTGCCTCTGTCCAATTAGTGCAAGGAGATCCTTATCTTTTAGGGAAAGAAAAGTGGTACCAACAGTCGTTAACTATGAAGAAGTTAGTATCTACGGAGTTATATGATTACTGGTTTATTGCATTAAGTGCAAAATTTAAACGCCTTTCATATGCTTTTACTTTAGTAGGGACGGATGGCTTGACGGCGTTTTATGGCGAACACGGCATTTATCCTTTAGAAGAAAAGTATTTAGCGATGGCGAATAATTATTTTCGGATGCCGTATTTTCATGAAATCGATCGTTTTAAAGCACCTGAATGGGTAAAAGAAACGGTTTGGTATCAAATATTTCCAGAGCGTTTTGCAAATGGTGATCCCGCCAATGATCCTGAAGGGACGTTGCCGTGGGAATCTAAAAGACCAGATCGACAAGATTTTTTTGGTGGGGATTTGCAAGGGGTGCTAGATCATCTTGATTACATTGAAGATTTAGGTGTTAACGGCTTATATTTTTGCCCAATTTTTGAAGCGTTTTCTAATCACAAATATGATACGATTGATTATTTAAAAATTGACCCAGCTTTTGGTGATGGCGCTACCTTTAAGCGTTTAGTCGAAGAGTGTCATCGACGGGGCATCAAGATTATGTTGGACGCCGTTTTTAACCATATGGGGGACACTTCGCCTCAATGGCAAGATGTGTTAAAAAATGGCCAGGACTCAATTTATGCCGATTGGTTCCACGTAAATGAGTTTCCAGCTAGCTATGAAGAAAGTGCTGATTTTGAAGAAGCAAGCAACATTACCTATGATACTTTTGCATTCACTCCGCATATGCCTAAATTAAATACAGCAAATCCAGAAGTGCAAGCCTATCTTTTAGAAATTGCTCGTTATTGGATTGAGGAATATGATATTGACGCCTGGCGTTTAGATGTGGCAAACGAAGTGGATCATGCGTTCTGGAAAAAATTCCGGCAAACATGTGATGACGCAAAAGAAGATTTTTATATTTTAGGAGAAATTTGGCACTCGTCGCAAAGCTGGCTCCAAGGAGACGAATTTCATGCAGTGATGAATTATGCATACACAGATGCGATTATGGGCTACTTTGTCAAGCAAGAACTGTCCTTGGAAAAGATGCTTTCTGAAATGAACAACCAGTTAATGCTCTATCGACAACAAACGAATCAAATGCAGTTTAATGTTTTAGATTCCCACGATACACCACGCTTATTGCATGAAACGAAAGAGGATAAAGAGCTGATGCGCCAAGTATTAGCGTTTACGTATATTCAACCAGGTGTCCCTTGTCTTTACTATGGTGATGAAATTGGTATGACAGGTGATATGGATCCTGATTGTCGTCGTTGTATGGTTTGGGAGGAAAATCAGCAAGATTTGGATTTGAAGGAATTTGTAAAATCATTGATTGCCCTTCGCAAAAAGTATGCGGCTGTTTTTTCTGGTGGAACAATCGATTGGACAGGAACTTCTTTTGAAACGGGGTTGATTAGACTCGCTTGTCGTTTGGAGGAACAGACGATTTATGGGATTTTTAATACTGGCCAAGAGACACAATTTGTCGATAGAACTGATCGAGAAGTTTTGCTAAGTTCTTCTATCGAAATTGCTTCAGAACAGATAATGGTTTTACCAAAAGGTTTTCTTTTATATCAAGCATAATAATTAAGCAAAGGAATGTGAAGAAGAATGGAAAAACATTGGTGGCAAGAAGTCGTGGTTTATCAGATTTATCCTCGCAGTTTTAAGGATAGCAATGGAGATGGCATTGGAGATTTACCAGGAATTATTGAAAAATTGGATTATTTGGAAACGTTAGGCATTGGGGCTATTTGGTTATCACCAGTTTATCAATCACCCAATGATGACAATGGTTATGACATTTCTGATTATGAAGCGATTATGACAGAGTTTGGGACGATGGCGGATATGGATCGTCTAATTGAGGAAGCGAAAAAGCGAAAGATTGAAATTATTATGGACTTAGTGGTTAACCATACGTCAGATGAACATCGTTGGTTTATTGAAGCGAAAAAAAGCAAGGAGAACCCCTACCGAGACTATTATGTATGGGCTGATCCTGCTTCAGATGGCGGTGCGCCTAACCGATTGAAATCTGCCTTTTCGGGTTCGGCGTGGACGTTTGATGAAGCGAGTGGGCAATACTATTTGCATTTGTTTAGTAAAAAACAACCAGATTTAAATTGGGAAAACCAACAAATGCGTCAGTCGGTTTACGAGATGATGAATTTTTGGATTGATAAAGGAATTGGCGGTTTCCGTTTAGATGTAATTGACTTAGTGGGTAAAATTCCAGGAGAAGAGATCACCGCGAATGGGCCTCATTTACATCGTTATTTACAAGAAATGAACGCCGCGACATTTGGCGGCAAAGAGCTGTTAACTGTAGGTGAAACATGGGGGGCCACACCTGAGATTGCAAAAATGTACTCTAGTCCAGAGCGTCATGAATTATCTATGATTTTTCAGTTTGAACATATGAGCTTAGATCAACAACCAGGTAAAGAAAAATGGGACCTTCAGCCAATGGAAGTTGCCAAGTTGAAACAGGTTTTTGCAAAATGGCAAACAGAATTAGGAAATGATGGCTGGAATTCTTTGTTTTGGAATAACCATGATTTACCGAGAATGATTTCACGTTGGGGAAATGATCAGGAATATTGGTTGGAAAGTAGTAAGTTATTCGCTATTTTACTGCACATGATGAAAGGCACACCTTATATTTATCAAGGGGAAGAAATTGGTATGACCAATACGCCGATTACAGATATTCGTGAAGCGCGGGACATCGAAACGATTAACATGTACCATGAGTATCTAGAAAAAGGATATTCTAAAGAAGAAATTTTGCTGAAAATTAATACTAAAGGTCGTGATAATGCACGCCGGCCTATGCAGTGGACCGCTGAAAAAAATGCTGGCTTTACGACGGGTACACCTTGGATTGATGTTAATCCCAATTATCAAACGATTAACGTCGCTGCTGCTTTGGCAGATAAAAATTCACTATTCTATACGTACCAAGAAATGATTCGTTTGAGAAAAGAACATCCTTTAATTGTTTGGGGCAACTTTGAATTGCTAGAAACAGTGGACGAAGTGATCAGTTTTTATCGTACCTATGGTGAGGAACGCTGGCTTGTTGTAACGAACTTTTCTGACAAAGTTCAGCCATTTTCTGCAGACGTTCATGTAGAACAAGTAATGATTGAAAATATGCCGACAGATGTCACTGCTTTAGCAGACTATTCGTTAGCGCCTTGGCAAGCATTTGTTGTGAAAGTGAGTCAATACGATGGACCAATGGTGGAAAAATGCTGTCGGTTATCAAATTTATCCTCGGAGTTTTAAAGATAGCAACGGGGATGGTATTGGTGATTTGCAGGGAATTATTGAGAAATTACCGTATTTAAAAGAACTAGGGGTCGATTTTTTATGGTTAAATCCGATTTACACTTCGCCAAACGTTGACAATGGTTATGATATTGCGGATTATCAAGGGATTCAGCCAGAATTTGGTACGATGGAAGATTTTCAAGAACTTTTGGACCAAGCGCATCAATTAGGTTTGAAGATTATTCTTGATTTAGTGGTCAATCATACCAGTGATCAACATCCGTGGTTTGTTGAAGCGAAAAAAAGTTTAGATAATCCGTATCGTGAGTATTATTTATGGGCCGATGCGACACCAGATCGTATGCCGAATGAATGGCAAAGCTTTTTTGGTGGCTCGACTTGGACGTATGACGAAGGTACAAAGCAAGCATATTTTCATGTGTTTGCAAAAGAGCAACCTGATTTGAACTGGAAAAATCCTAAAGTTCGTGAAGAGATTTATGCGATGATTCGCTGGTGGTTAGATTTGGGAATTGATGGTTTCCGATTGGATGCGATTAGTCATATCCAAAAAGAACCTTGGGATTTTAAAATTACCACGAATCCGTGGGCTCCCTTTATGAATGTAAAAGGCATTGAAGACTATATGCTGGATTTGAAAGCTATTTTTGCTGAGTATGACATCATGACAGTGGGGGAAGCTAGTGGCGTTTCAAGTAAAAAAGCGGTGGAATGGACCAATGATGCGGGCTATCTGAATATGATTTTTGAATTAGAGCACAATGTTCGAGAAGGAAAGCCAGGAGAAGAACGGTTAAATATTTTAGGCTATAAAAAAGTAATGGCTCGCTGGCAAAAGCATTTAGGGACAGAAGGCTGGAATGCATTATATGTAGAAAATCATGATAATCCCAGAATCAATTCAATTTTAGGCAATGAAACCTCTCATTCTGCTAAGGCGATTGGAACAATCGCCTTGCTCTTGCGAGGAACGCCGTTTATTTATCAAGGACAGGAAATCGGCATGGTTAATTATCCGTTTCAACAGATTGACGAGTTAGATGCTAAAGATTCCCATAACCATTATCGTTTGCTTATAGAAAATGGCTACGATGCGAAACAAGCATTAAAAGAAGTGGCGCATTGGACGCGGGACCATTCGCGTACGCCTATGCAGTGGACGAGTCAAGAGGCAAGTTCATTCACCTCGGGGCATCCGTGGTTAGCAATTCATCCCAATTTCAAAGAAATAAATGTGGCTGACCAAGAAACGGATGCACAATCCGTGTTGAATTATTATAAAAAGTTAATTGCGCTGCGGAAAGAAAATCCAGTCTTTACAGATGGACAGTTTGAACTATTAGCACCCAATCATCCGTCTGTTTTTGCTTTTTTAAGAAAAACAACTGAGGCAACAGCGTTAGTGATTGTCAATTTAAGTGGAGAAAAGTGCCAATTTGACTTGCCGAATAAATTACTGGGCAGAAAGTGGCAACAATTGTTAGGGAATCAAGATTTTACGGTGAAGAAACGGATGCAGTTAGCACCTTATCAGGCAGGGGTCTTCCAATAACTGATTTGTTCTATAACGAGTGCAAGAGGCTTACTTTTAAGTAGGGCTCTTGCACTCGTTTTTAGGAACTTCAACAACCGAGAGACTTCATAAATAATTGAATTTTTACAGAAATGCGTTATACTTACTTTGGGTAAGTTATTTAATTTTATGAAAGTAGGGGGAAATGATGCCGAAAACACGTGTAGAAGCATTTACAGATGCAGTCATTGCGATTATTTTAACGTTATTAATTTTAGAATTAAAAATTCCTGAAAAAGCAGATTGGTCTGCTCTGACTCAATCTGGACACAAAATCATTATTTATTTAATTAGTTTTGTTACTTTATTGATTTATTGGAACAATCATCATCATTTATTTCAAAGTGTCCGTAAAATTGATGGACGTGTCCTTTGGATGAATAATTTATTAATTTTGACGTTGACGTTTTTCCCGTTTGTTACTGGTTGGGTAGGTGAACATCCGTTTTCTTGGCCGCCACAAGCTTTGTATGGCTTAGTAGTATTAGGAGCTGATGTTGCTTATTATCTAGTGGTGCGGGCATTGATTCAGGCAAATGGGCCCAAATCCGAAGTACAACGTTTGTTTGGCCACTATCCAAAATTAACGCTTTCGATTGTGTTGAATATTATTGCGTTGATTGTGGGTAAACTGGTAGCACCAATCGCTGTCCTGATTATTGATACGATTGTTTTAGTCATGTGGTTTATTCCTGAGCGAAAAGCAGAAATAAAGGAAATTTTAAAGTAGTTATTTTTTATTTATAACAAAAAAGTCATAAATCTTTTGACAAGAATGTCAAACTCCTCTATTATAAGAAGTGGATAAAAACTGAATAATTGTTAGGTGAGGCTCCTATTTGGACAAATGCTGCTGCCGCGAAAGGATCGAGAGACCCTTAGTTGGTTGAACAGGAATAATCGTGAAGGTTATTCATAATGTAGCTGATACATGTTATCTACGCCCTATAGTGCTAAAGCTCAACGATAGAGAATCTTATTTAAAGATGGTATTTTGGGACGTACTCTATTGTTGAGTAGGTCCTTTTTTGTGTGTTTGGCAAAAAAGCAATTATTCACTGGAAGTATAAATAAGAAAAAGAAAGGATGACTGTCATGGAAGACCCTGGAAGTGAACAGAGAAACAAAATACAGTCACCAATGAAAGGAGAAGATTTTAGCGCTCTTTTCGGCAGGTGACCACAACCTTGGAGGAAAAGAAAATGATGAACAAAAAAACAATGGATATGAGAAAAGCAACCAAAGATCAAGAATTACGTAAATTGGCTTTGCTTTCTGAACGGGAATTAATGATGGAATTACGGACATCTGAAAAAGGACTCTCGAATGAAGATGCCGAAAAAAGATTAGAGGAATTTGGACCAAACGAAGTTTCTGCACAAAAGCCAACCCCAGCAATTATTTTATTTTTAAGTGCATTCAAAGATCCGTTTGTCTATGTCTTAGCCTTATTGATGGTCGTTTCAACTTTAACGAAAGATTTCGAAGCCGCTATCGTGATGGGCGTGATGATTTTAGCCAGTGTCTTGATTGCTTTTATACAAGAGTATCGTTCTCAAAAAGCGAGTTTGGATTTAAAAGAATTAATTGAAAATACCGCTGCAGTGACACGGGAAGGAATTACGAAAGAAATTCCAATGGACGAAATTGTTCCAGGAGACATTGTAACTTTAGCTACAGGAGACATGATTCCTGCAGATGCCGTGTTGATTTGGACCAAAGATTTATTCGTTAATCAATCGTCGCTAACAGGCGAATCCATGCCTGTCGAAAAATTTGTGGATGCAGGTGTGGATCGTCAACAAACAGAGGTTTCTGCATTAGATATGCAAGACCTAGTGTTTATGGGCACAGATGTCTTGAGTGGACAAGGAAAAGCGATTATTTTAAAAACTGGGCAACATACATTTTTTGGTGATATTGCTAAAAATGCTACAACACAACGAGGAAAAACTAGTTTTGACTTAGGGTTAGCAAAAGTCAGTAAGTTTTTATTACGAATGGTAATGATTTTGTTTCCAATCGTTTTCTTGATTAATGGTTTAACTAAAGGTGCTTGGGGCGAAGCGTTTTTCTTCGCGATTGCCGTTGCAGTTGGTTTGACACCAGAAATGTTGCCAATGATTGTTACGAGTAACTTAGCCAAGGGTGCATTATCCTTATCGAAACATAAAGTCATTGTTAAAGAATTAGCGGCTATCCAAAATTTGGGTGGTATGGATGTGCTCTGTACAGATAAGACTGGAACGATTACCGAAGATCGTGTAGTTTTGGTTCAACATTTGAATCCATTAGGTGATTTGAGTGACGAGGTTCTAAATTTAGCCTACTTAAATTCTTCTTATCAAACAGGTTGGAAAAATTTAATGGATATTGCCGTTATTAATTTTTATGAAGAGCATCAATGGAAAACGCCGTTTAAAAATGTCACTAAAATTGATGAAATTCCTTTTGATTTTTCCAGACGCCGCTTAACGGTTGTCGTAAATGCAGATGATCATCAATTGATGATTACGAAAGGCGCCGTGGAAGAAATGGAAGAAGTGTGTACGCATGCGCAAATTAATGGCGAAATTGTACCATTAAGCACTGCTGTACGAGAAGAACTACGCCGAGTGAATGTTCAAATGAACAAACAAGGGATGCGTGTGTTAGCGGTAGCTGTAAAAAAAGATGTCCATAAAGAAGCAGTTTATTCAGTTGAAGATGAAAAAGAGATGACATTGATTGGATTTATGGGTTTTCTTGATCCAGCAAAAGAGTCAGCCGTCAGCGCTATCCGTTCCTTACATGAACATGGTGTCAACGTGAAAGTGCTAACGGGCGATAATGACATTGTCGCCAAAAAAGTCTGTAAAGATGTAGGCATTGAAGTTTCCCATGTGTTATTAGGTTCTCAAATTGAAGCAATGACAGATGAAGAGTTGCGGGCGCAAGTAGAAGAAACTAATTTATTTGCCAAATTAAATCCGATGCAAAAATCTAAAATTATTGAATTGCTACAAGCAAAAGGTCATACGGTTGGTTTTATGGGGGATGGCATTAATGATGCACCGGCATTACGAAAAGCTGATGTGGGCATTTCAGTAGATACTGCAGCTGATATTACTAAAGATGCTAGCTCGATTATTTTACTGGAAAAAAGTTTAAATGTACTGGAATCTGGTGTGATTGAAGGACGAAAAGTATTTAGCAATATGATGAAATATATTAAAATTACCATCAGTTCCAATTTTGGGAATGTCTTTTCAATTTTAGTAGCCAGTGCCTTTTTACCATTTCTACCAATGCTTTCCTTACAACTCTTGATTCAAAATTTGATTTATGATGTGGCTCAGTTGACAATTCCTTGGGATAATGTCGATGAAGAAGAGTTATTAAGCCCTGTTCGGTGGGAAACGAACGGACTAGCGAAATTTACAGTATGTATTGGCCCGGTAAGTAGTATTTTCGATATTCTAACGTATCTTGTCATGTGGTTTGTGTTTAGCGCCAATAGTTTGGCTACTCAACATTTATTCCAAACAGGTTGGTTTATGGTGGGACTTGTTAGTCAAACGTTAGTTGTTCATATGGTCCGGACGCGGAAAATACCATTCATTCAAAGTCGTGCGTCAATGCCTGTGATGTTAAGTAGTTTAGGCGCAATTTTACTGGGTTTCTTGATTGTAGCAACGCCTATAAGAGAGGTTTTTGACTTTGTGAAACTTCCGGCTAACTACTGGCCATGGTTCTTTGGAATCATCATTGCTTACATGTTAACTGTTGAAGTAGCTAAACGTTTATATATTAAAATTACCAAGGAATGGATTTAGTAAAATCTACTGAAAGAGAAAAGAATTTGCTAAGCTGTATTACTCGTTTTGCGAAAATTTGGTGATTTTAAGCAATGAATGTTCGTGATAAAACCTAAAGTAAAGTATTTGGCAAAAAAACGAGCCAAAAAAAATAAAAATTAACGAAAAAAACTTTGTTCTCTAAAAAATAAAAAACCGCATGCTGAGTAGGTTACTCGGCTGACGGTTTTTATTTTTTGGTTTTTTCAAGATAATTTTCATGAAAACGCAAAGTTCGGAAATCAGATTACTAGCCAGTTCGGGGATAAGGGGGCTCAAATTAATAGAACTGTTATATAATATTTTCAAAATAGAATATAACAGTTGGGAGAAAAATAGTACAGAAGAAGTGTGGAACAGAAACCGTTTTCTTGTTTGTGAAAATTATCACTAAACCGCAAAAACATGCGGTTTTGCTCTTTTGTGAAAAAATGAAGAAATTAGAGTTTTTTTCTTGCGCTTTTTCGAATTTAGTGATAATTTGTTAAGTGTAGTCGATAAAAAGTAATACAGTTTCGCACTCTGTTTTACTTTTATCGAAATTAAAGAAACGTAATAGAGAGGATTGTGTGACAAAATGGCAAAGGCTAAGAAACAAAAACCTATTGACTTTAAAGAGCTAATGGCTAAAGTCGACGCTGATTTCCCAACTTTCCAAATCTTGGATCAAGATGGAAAAATTGTGAATGAAGATTTAGTACCTGATTTATCGGATGAGGAATTAGTTGAATTAATGACACGCATGGTTTGGTCTCGTGTGTTAGACCAACGTTCTACTGCATTAAACCGTCAAGGACGCTTAGGATTCTTCGCGCCAACAGCTGGACAAGAAGCAAGCCAATTGGCAAGTCAATTTGCAATGGAAAAAGAAGACTACTTACTACCAGGTTACCGTGATGTACCTCAATTAGTACAACATGGTTTACCATTAAGAGAAGCTTTCTTATGGTCTCGTGGTCACGTAGCAGGGAACTACTACGCGGAAGATTTAAATGCATTACCACCACAAATTATCATTGGTGCTCAATACATCCAAGCAGCTGGTGTTGCTTTAGGATTGAAAAAACGTGGAAAAGAAAATGTTGTCTTCACTTATACTGGTGACGGCGGTTCTTCACAAGGGGACTTCTATGAAGCAATTAACTTTGCTGGTGCTTACCAAGCAAACGGTGTCTTCATTATCCAAAACAATGGTTTTGCGATTTCTACACCTCGTGAAAAACAAACAGCGGCTAAAACTTTAGCTCAAAAAGCTGTTGCAGCAGGAATTCCTGGTATTCAAGTTGATGGTATGGATCCATTAGCAGTTTACGCAATTGCAAAAGAAGCACGCGATTGGTCAGCTGCAGGAAACGGTCCAGTTTTAATTGAAACATTAACTTATCGTTATGGTCCACATACTTTATCTGGAGACGATCCAACACGTTACCGTTCAAAAGAAATGGATGACGAATGGGTACAAAAAGATCCATTGACTCGTTTCCGTAAATATCTAACAGATAAAGGCTTATGGTCTGAAGCAAAAGAAGAAGAAATTATTGAAAAAACAAAAGAAGAAATCAAAGTAGCGATTGCAGAAGCGGATAAAGCGCCAAAACAAAAAGTTTCTGATTTCTTGAAAAATATGTTTGAAGTTCAACCTCAAACAATTAAAGAACAAATTGCATTTTATGAAGCGAAGGAGTCGAAATAAAAATGGCACAAAAAACTATGATCCAAGCAATTACAGATGCCTTAGCTCTTGAATTAGAGAAAGACGAAAATGTCTTAATCTTCGGTGAAGACGTTGGTAACAACGGTGGGGTTTTCCGTGCAACTGAAGGTTTACAAGAAAAATTTGGTGAAGACCGCGTCTTCGATACACCTTTAGCTGAATCTGGTATCGGTGGATTGGCTTTCGGTCTTGCCTTGCAAGGTTACCGTCCTGTTCCTGAAATCCAATTCTTTGGTTTCGTTTTTGAAGTATTTGACGAAATCGTTGGTCAAATGGCTCGTACGCGTTACCGTATGGGTGGAACTCGTAATATGCCAATTACTGTTCGTGCCCCATTTGGTGGTGGTGTTCATACACCAGAACTTCACTCAGATAACTTAGAAGGATTAATCGCACAATCACCAGGTGTTCGTGTTGTTATTCCATCAAACCCTTACGATGCAAAAGGACTATTAATTTCATCTATTCGTAGTAACGATCCAGTTGTCTACTTAGAGCACATGAAATTATACCGTTCATTCCGTGAGGAAGTGCCAGACGAAGCTTATGAAGTGCCTTTAGATAAAGCGGCTGTAACTCGTGAAGGAACAGACGTATCAATCATCACTTACGGCGCTATGGTTCGTGAAGCGATTAAAGCAGCTGATAGCTTAGCGAAAGACAATATTTCAGCAGAAATCATTGACTTACGTACAGTGGCTCCTTTAGATGTGGAAACAATTATTAACTCTGTTGAAAAAACTGGCCGTGTGGTTGTCGTTCAAGAAGCACAAAAACAAGCTGGCGTTGGCGCTATGGTTGTTTCTGAAATTTCTGAACGTGCCGTATTATCATTAGAAGCACCAATCGGACGTGTATCTGCTCCAGATACAATCTTCCCATTCGGACAAGCAGAAAATATCTGGTTACCAAATGCGAAAGATATCGAAGCAAAAGCTAGAGAAATCGTCGAATTTTAATAGTTATTCGAAGTAGATAAACGAAGAATTAAACAGGTGGAATACGGCTATAGGCATGAAATGTTCAGCTACTATAGTCGTTTCCCCGCGTTTTGCTCCTAAGAAAATAGACAGATCCAACGAAGAAGGGAAGACTTAAAAAATGGCTTATCAGTTTAAATTACCGGATATCGGTGAAGGGATTGCCGAAGGCGAAATCGTTAAATGGTTTGTAAAACCTGGCGATACAATCAACGAAGACGATACGTTATTAGAAGTACAAAATGACAAATCAGTGGAAGAAATTCCATCACCAGTAACAGGTACTGTAAAAAATATCGTTGTACCAGAAGGAACAGTTGCAAACGTTGGTGACGTGTTAATCGAAATCGACGCACCTGGTCACGAAGATAACGATGCAGCACCAGCAGCTCCTGCACAAGAACAAACACCAGCACAACCTGCTGCTGTACCAACAACCGAAGCAGCTGGCGGATTTTTCCAATTCAAATTACCAGACATCGGTGAAGGAATTGCCGAAGGCGAAATCGTTAAATGGTTCGTTAAAGCGGGCGACACAATTAATGAAGATGATTCATTATTAGAAGTACAAAATGACAAATCAGTAGAAGAAATTCCATCACCAGTAACAGGTACTGTAAAGAATATCGTTGTACCAGAAGGAACAGTTGCCAATGTGGGTGACGTGTTAGTTGAAATTGACGCACCTGGTCATAATTCAGCAGCACCGGCAGCCGCAGCACCACCCACTGGAGCCCCCAAAGCAGCTTCAG
>OBVV01000106.1_pt1 | contig 40850 bp, 35 predicted proteins | sample 1476221 | NCBI WGS metagenome assembly OBVV01 (sample SAMEA2580029, study PRJEB22360) | human gut metagenome | biome: human gut; feature: human-associated habitat; material: faeces | place: Denmark | collected 2008/2010 | reverse complement strand
TATGGAAGTCTATCCCAGGTAACGAAGATAAAACAGCTGAAGATTACGCTAAAGCTATTAAAGGTGAAAAAGGCGAAAAAGGTGATGATGGAAAATCTGCCTTAGATGTATGGAAATCCATCCCGGGTAACGAAGATAAAACGGCTGAAGATTACGCTAAAGCTATTAAAGGTGAAAAAGGCGAAACAGGTGCAGCTGGAGCTGATGGAAAATCTGCATTAGACGTATGGAAATCCATTCCAGGTAATGAAGATAAAACAGCTGAAGATTACGCTAAAGCCATTAAAGGTGAAAAAGGTGAAACAGGTGCAACTGGAGCTGATGGAAAATCTGCGTTAGACGTATGGAAATCCATCCCAGGTAACGAAGATAAAACAGTTGAAGATTTTGCTAAAGCCATCAAAGGTGAACCAGGTAAAAATGGTACTAATGGTACTAATGGCAAGTCTGCTTACGACGTATGGAAAGCGCAACCTGGTAATGAAGGTAAATCTGAAAAAGATTTTGTAAACTACATGAAGGGTGCAACTTTACCAGAATTTATTTCCATCGTAGACTCTAAAGGTAATTCTACAACGGGAGGTACAAATCCTGGTACAGGTACAAACCCAGGTGTAGGAACAACACCAGGTGGTGGAAACTCTGGTACTGGTTCCAATCCAAGCGGTGGAAATAATGGCGGAGCAAACAATAATGTGAATGCTACGATTACCATTTCCAACGGCGCAGATGCATCCAACCCTACGCCTACGATTGCTTTCAAAAAGGATGACAAAGGCAATGGTACTGGTGTGATTACAGGTCTAAAAACGCCAGATGGAAAAGATATAACAGCAGTTACTAATGTGGAATATGTAACGAAGGCGATTGAAAAAACGACGCAATCCTTTGATAAAGCATTGCGTAATGTGAATGATGTCATTGGTGATGTGCGTGATGAAAGTCGTTCTGGTAATGCAATGAATGCCGCTTTAGCTGCATTAAAACCATTGGATTACAAAGAACACGAACGTACACAAATCATGGCAGGTGTTGGGCAGTATGCAGATAAAACTGGATTTGCTTTAGGTGTGGCGCATTTCACAAATGAAAGAACTATGTTCAATGCAGGTGTTGCTCTTTCAGGTAATAAACACATGTATAATGCAGGGGCTACTTTCAGATTTGGATCTAGTGATGATGAAGTGCAAAAGGTGCCTAAATCTGAATTAGAAATGCTTCGCGCGGAACTAGAACGTGAAAAAGCTAGAAATGCAGAACAAGAAGCTGCTATTGAAATGCTAAAAGAAATGATTATGAAAAAAGCATAAGTTAAACTACACACTTACATTACATGTTGGGGTTACTCAGGAAGGAGTAGCCCCAATTTGTATTCTAGAGATAAAATTTAGGTTTGCTCGAGGAAAGCACTTCATTTTTCTTTCATAATCATTTAATATATTATACATATTGAAAAAAATATTTAGTAATTGATGATGATTTTTGCTCTGAGCAAAAGTTCTACGTAATAGGATAAGAGGGTACATGATGAATTATAAACGTTTTATACTATTGTTAGGGATGGGAATTGTAACTGCTAGTGTAAGTTATGGAGCAGATGATGTAACTTTGCCACAAGCCCAAAATAATTATGCTGCTGGTCCTGGTGCGGCTGTGACGAATGGAAATCGTGCAGTGGCAATAGGACATTTGGCGACTGCAGTGGATTCTGGGGCTGTTGCTCTAGGGGATGCAGCAAAATCTACAAGAAATGGAGTGGCTATTGGTCGAAGTGCATGGAGTGCATATGATAACGCTATAGCTGTGGGTGATACAGCGGTATCTGTTGAAAATGCTGTAGCTATGGGTAATACGGCTAGAGCGTATTTTAAGGAGTCATTAGCTATTGGTCACGGTAGTGAAACGAATGCAGATTTTGGTGTATCCTTAGGGACTGGTGCTAATAGTAAGGTGAAAGAATCTGTTGCATTAGGGTCAGACTCTATCGCTGATAGAGAGGCTGAAAGTGTGGGCTATGATCCATCTGGTGATTTCGTTGTGAAAGGTCCCAATAATACATTAGAGGTACGAAAAGTGAGCAGTCCAGAGTTGGCAGCTAAGGAAGCTGCCTATGCAACATTGAAACAAGAAGTGGACGCATTAGAAGCAACAAGAGCGGAACTGACAGAAAAGATTAAAAAAGCTCAAGATAATTATGATAATATGCTTGAGCCAGATACTTACAACAAATTAGAACTGAATCGAATGGACCTTGAAGAGAAAAAGCAACAATTATCAGCACTACGTGGTGAGATAGATAAAACAAAAGCACCATGGAAATCATCTAAAGGGGCCGTATCCATTGGTAATCCAGCTGGTGGTGAGACTCGTCAAATTATTGGACTATCTGCGGGTATAGAAGATACAGATGGTGTGAATGTAGCACAATTAAAATCTTTAGAGACGGCTGCTTATCGTGCGATTGATGCATTACGTGGAGAGATGAGACAAGGAACTGCTATGTCTGCGGCGCTAGCAGCCTTAAAACCTGTACAGTATAAGAAGGATGAACCAACACAAGTAATGGCTGGTATTGGTCAATATGCGAATAAAACAGGATATGCATTGGGGGTTGCTCATTATACAAATGAAAGAACTATGTTTAATGCAGGTGTAGCACTATCGGGAAATAAATTGATTTATAATGCAGGAGCTACCTTGCGATTTGGTAAAGGGAGTAGCAATGAGAAACCTTACGGATCTAATGCGTCGGTAGCGGTGCTGTCAGAAGCGTTAGAAAAAGTCCAACGAGAATCACAACAAACTATTTTACAACAAGGACAAGCTATCAAATCTTTACAAGTAGAAAATGCACAATTACGTGCTGATGTGGATCTGTTAAAACGTATGGTATTAAAATGATTTGTAAAAGGCGCAATCATCCCTTACCTAAGAGTACGATATAATCGTTATATTTAGGGGGCTCAGCGCCTTTTTATAAGTTCTGAAAAAAGTTAAAAAATTTTTAATAAAACACTTGCATTATACATAGACGTATGTTATTATATACAAGTAGTCAGGAACAGCACTACAGAGTAGAAAAAAGTTCTTGACAAACTACATAAGAACATATATAATAATATATGTAAGTGTGCTGGCGTAGCTCAATCGGTAGAGCAGCTGACTTGTAATCAGCAGGTTGTGGGTTCAATTCCTATCGCCAGCTCCATTTTTTTGGAGGGATTCCCGAGCGGCCAAAGGGAGCAGACTGTAAATCTGCCGTCATCGACTTCGAAGGTTCGAATCCTTCTCCCTCCACCATTTTCATCGCGGGGTGGAGCAGTTGGTAGCTCGTCGGGCTCATAACCCGAAGGTCGCAGGTTCAAGTCCTGTCCCCGCAACCATGTTAATTCGTTAGTGATTGAATGTGCTGGTGTAGCTCAGTCGGCAGAGCGTATCCTTGGTAAGGATAAGGTCACCGGTTCAATCCCGGTCACTAGCTCCATATACTTGGCGGCATAGCTCAGTTGGCTAGAGCAATCGGTTCATACCCGGTGTGTCCGCGGTTCAAATCCGTGTGCCGCCACCAATAACCTCACTTAGGTGGGGATTTTTTTATGCCTAAAATTCGATATCCATTGAAATCCATAGTTTGAATTTGTATAATGAAAGTATAGAAAGGTGGTGGATCTATGGCTAAAGCGATAGATGTGGCGAAATTTTTTATTGAAATAGTTTCTAATACTCCTAATGAAGATGCGATGACTAATTTACGGTTAAATAAACTGTTGTACTTTGCTCAAGCTGGGAGTATTTCATCATTAGGCTATACTCTTATTGAAGAAGATTTTGAAGCATGGGATTTAGGTCCGGTTGTTACATCTGTTTACAAAACTTTTAAAGAATATGGAAGAAATGGGATTGTTAATCAATCGTTTGATAGACAAGCGTTGACCAAAGAAGAGCAATTATACTTGTTAGATGTGTTGCGTAAATATAGCACTATGTCTACGTCTTCTTTAGTTAATAAATCTCACGAAAAAGGGACACCGTGGTATGAGGTGTACTATTCTACTGGCGATAAAATTATTCCGAAACATCGGATTATAGAATACTACGAGCATATTGAAATTGTTGATAAATTCACATTACCATTTACAGAAAAAGACTTCATTGGCACAAGAGATGAATCTAACCATTTAGTGTTACCACGGGAGTATGACTATACCGAATAGTTGGGAAGTATGGTGGGCGATTGTAAAGTTTGAAAATTCAGAAGAATCAAAGGTACGACCAGTTGTTGTATTAGAGAATCAAGAAGCATTTATTATTTTATTGAAAATAACTAGTCATAAGCCGAGAGATACATATTCTGGGGAATATGATTTAATGCGTTGGAGTGATGCAGGATTAACTAAGCCATCAACGGTTAGATTGAGTCAACCGTTGAAATTAATAATAACAGACTTTAAAAGTAAAATCGGTGAGTTAGATGCAGTGGATATCTCCGCGATTCAGCAATTGATAGCGTATTATAAATGAAAATATATCTCAGCAAGAGGGGAGGTACATATGACAACATGGTTTAATGATTTAAAAGAATTAATTTGGCACCCTAAGAGCAAAGGGTTTGATCAAATTGCAGAGCATGGGACGGTGAAAAAAGGGTTACTCACGTATTTTGGTCTCGAAGTAGTGTTCTGTTTATTGGTGGCTACGTTCGTGCTACCACTGGTGGGCTTTTTCATGCCTGCTTACTACCGTGATATTGACGCTTTAGGGTCAGCGATTATCTTAGGATTGGCCATCGTCTTTTTCCTATTTCAAGCGGTGTCCATTTTCTTTAACAGTGCAGTTTTCTATGGCTTGTACAAGTTGACAAAAGGTGAGGCGACTTGGACGGATGTGGTGAAAGGATTCATCTACGGCAAGGTCATCACCAATGTGTATGGCGTGGTATTAGGCTTGCTATTACTTCCGTTCTTTGGGACCGGGTTTTTCTTGGCATCGTCCTACGGTATGGAGCTTATTTTGCTCTTTGTAGGGGCTTTCTTTGCAGTGGCCATCTGGATTTTCTATATGAATATATCCCTAATGGCTCGTATTATTAGCAGTACTCTTATGAAAGCATTCCTATTATTGCTGGCTACTGGTATTGTGCAATTAATCCTAGAATATATGTTGAAATATATATAAATTACGTACTTAGGTTAGACTTTCACAGAAATATCCAATAAGTGTAATGAATGCATCTGTAATTCCTATAAAATAACTAAACTGTATTTGTATTTCTCTATTTAATCATATATAATAAAGGTAATTAGTTTTTTTGTAATGAAGGAGGCTATTTTAACAATGGCAAAAGCAAAGTTCGAACGTAATAAACCACACGTTAACATTGGTACTATCGGTCACGTTGACCATGGTAAAACTACTTTAACAGCAGCAATCACTAAAGTTCTTGCTGAAAAAGGTCAAGCTGATTTCCAAGACTACAGCATGATCGACAAAGCTCCAGAAGAACGTGAACGCGGTATCACAATCAACACTGCACACGTAGAGTACGAAACAGATACTCGTCACTATGCACACGTTGACTGCCCAGGCCATGCTGACTATGTTAAAAACATGATTACTGGTGCTGCTCAAATGGACGGCGCTATCCTAGTTGTATCCGCAGCTGACGGCCCTATGCCACAAACTCGTGAGCACATCTTGTTAGCTCGCCAAGTTGGTGTACCAGCTATCGTTGTATTCATGAACAAAAAAGACATGGTTGATGATGAAGAATTATTAGAATTAGTAGAAATGGAAATCCGTGAATTACTTTCCAGCTACGAGTTCCCTGGCGATGACATCCCAGTTGTTGCAGGTTCTGCATTGAAAGCTTTAGAAGGCGATGCTGCATATGTTGATGCAATCAACGAATTGATGGCAAAAGTTGACGAGTACATCCCAACTCCAGAACGTGACACTGACAAAACATTCTTGATGCCTGTAGAGGACGTGTTCACAATCACTGGTCGTGGTACAGTAGCAACTGGCCGTGTAGAACGTGGTCAAATCAACGTTGGTGACGTAGTAGAAATCGTTGGTCTTCAAGAAGAACCATCCAGCACTACAGTTACAGGTCTTGAAATGTTCCGTAAAATCTTGGAATCTGCAGTAGCAGGTGACAACGTAGGGGCACTTCTTCGCGGTATAGACCGTAAAGACATCGAACGTGGTCAAGTATTGGCTAAACCAGGTTCTATCAAACCTCACACTAAATTCAAAGCAGAAGTATACGTGTTGACAAAAGAAGAAGGTGGTCGTCATACTCCATTCTTCTCCAACTACCGTCCACAATTCTACTTCCGTACAACTGACGTAACTGGCGTTATCAACTTGCCAGAAGGTACAGAAATGTGTATGCCTGGTGATAACATCACTATGAACATCGAGCTTATCACTCCAATCGCTATCGAAGAAGGTTTACGTTTCGCGATCCGCGAAGGTGGCCATACAGTAGGCGCTGGTGTTGTTACAGCTATCGAAGCATAATTGAATCATAGATTCTAAATACAAAAAGCGACCGTAAGGTCGCTTTTTTGTGTTCTAATAATCCTTATATAGATATTTTCTGGACTGGGGTTATAGGACAAAATGAGTTGGTAAAAAGTTCTGATTTTGTTGCCATAGATACAGTAAATATAAAGGTATTTAAGTATAATACAATGAACTGATAACATTTATCATATATAATTTAAGGAATATCATATATAATGAAAGTAGTTATATAATGTGTAAACGATATCTATCCTATCAAGTATACAGTTATAAGGAGGTTTTCATGAGTACAATCACAACAATGCCTGTCTCTATGGAAGGCTGGCAAGAGGAGCAACAATCTTGGAATCAAACGTCTAAGTTTTTCGTCAATATGCATAAACGTGAGGATCGTGTGGCACAAGTAGTGGACTTTGTTGCTCGATTACAAGAGTTAGGTATCCATCCAGCAGAGGGGAAAACAGCTCTTGATGTAGGCTGTGGTACTGGTGATTATGCCATGGGATTGGCTCGTAATGGTGTGAAAGTGACCGGAGTAGACCTTTCCACAGGTATGCTAGAGGGTGGTAAAGCAATTAGTGAAAGTGAAGGGCTGTCACTAGATTTATGGTTAGGACCTTGGTCTGAAGAGTCTCGCCAATCCTTAGGGTGGGATAAGCAATTTGATTTAGTGTACAGTATTTTCTGCCCTATCATGTCGGATACAGCTAATTTAAAAGCTTTACATCGTGCTAGTCGCAAGCACTGCTTGTGTATTATGTTTGCAGATCGAAAAGATGAATATTTAGATGCTATCTATTCTGAGCGATATGGTGTAAGTGGTAGCCCATGGGAATCCATGCTACAAGATTGTTTGGGCACAGTCAACGAAATCGGAAAGAATGTAAACATTACATACAAAACTGTGGAAGAAGTAGAAAGCTTGACCGTCGATGAAGCAGTAGATTATTTTTGCATACGAGTACAACGAAAGGTAGGCGGTGATTTAGAGGTTATTAAACAAGAAATACGCGAGTTCTTGTCTGCTAAAGCAGTGGATGGGAAATTAGAAAACCACACAACGGATACCATTGCATGGATTTCTTGGAGCGTATAGCATACTATATATACCTATAGTATGAGTTAGCGAATACCTATTATACCTATATAAATAGATAATCGTATACATCTCATATATCCCATATATCCCATATATAAAAAGACTGTAAACACCAGGCAGATAAGCCTATGTTTACAGTCTTTTTGTAGTGAGAAACAGGCAGTTAAAATGTGTGTTGGCAGTATAATTAGCTAGGATACGGCTAGATTAAGATTTAAGGCTTAGATCTTCGCTTTTTTTGACAAACTCATACAAGGCACCATATCCTTCTTTTTCAAGGTCTTCTAGGGGAATAAAGCGCAAGGTAGCACCATTGATACAGTATCGTAGACCACCTAGAGATTGAGGACCATCTTCAAAGACATGCCCTAAATGAGCATCACCAATGCGACTGCGGACCTCGATGCGGCGATGCCCTAAACTATCGTCCTCATAGTAACGGATAACATCACTGTTGATCGGTTGCGCAAAGCTAGGCCAACCACACCCAGAATTAAATTTTTGAGCAGAGATGAACAGCGGTTCTCCAGAGGTAACATCTACATAGATACCTGGACGAAACTCATCCGTATATTCATGAGAGAATGGACGTTCTGTAGCATTATGTTGGGTCACAGAATAGGCTAAGTCGCTGAGTTCTTTTTGTAATATAGTGTCCGACTTGCGTTCATAGTCACTTTCATCAATGAGAGGTTCATAGGCTTTGGATACATTGATATGACAATAGCCATTTTTTGGATTTTTATCTAAATAGTCTTGGTGATAGTCTTCAGCTGGATAAAAGGATGTTAGAGGTAAAACTTCTATGGCAAAAGACTCTTTATAGTGACTGTTGGCACGTTTTAAGGTAGATTCAATGATGGGTTTGTCATCGGGGTTTTCATAATACACACCACCACGATATTGTACCCCCACATCGTTACCTTGTTTGTTAATACTAAAAGGGTCGATAATGCGCAAGAAATACTGTAATACTTTAGGAAGGGAAATCACAGATGTATCATAGGTTACTTTTACAGTTTCCACATGACCACTGCCACGGCATACTTCCTCATAACTTGGATTCGGGTGATGGCCATTACTGTATCCTACTTCCGTATTTATAATGCCGGGGATTCGTTGAAAATAGCTTTCAACACCCCAAAAACAACCGCCACCTAGGTAAATAGTACGGTTCATAATATCACTCCTTATGGATAAATAGCTACGATGTGTTAGATAATTAAAGTATTGGTAGATATATCTAGGTACATTATAGCATGCATAGAATTGGATATAAAAGTTACATATAAGGTGAAAGCCACCTAACTCGTATGGGGCCGAGCAGGTGGCTTGTTGTGATAACTATAGGTGTGTATGGGAAGTCACCGTTATCACATATGTAAGTAGTTTGAAAGGCTGGAACATATGAGATTTCATAGTTCCTGTCGAGTATCACATCGACAACTATAGTATATCAAAACACTAGGAATAAGTAAAATAAAAATAACGTTTTAAGTCTTATAGGTTATAACTATATATAATTCTTGTAGATTTTAATCAGATTATTGTTTTTAGGTTGACAGGTCTTCTTTTTTTGAATGTATCTAAGTGTAAGGACTTGGTACTAAGAAAGGAGAAGAATATGGCAACAAGTAAAATGGTAAAGAAAGAATTGCATTTAGTCTTTATGGACGCAGCTAAGGAAGATGTAAACATCGTTGTAGCATTCCCTAAAGAAGGTGTTACAAAAGCCGAGCTTGACACAGTGGGTCAGCTTATGGTGGAAAAAGATGTACTCCGTGGACGTAAAGATCAACGTTTAACTAGCTTTCAATATGGTACATTAGTAACCACAGAATCTACAGTAGTAGAATAAGGAGGAGATAAGGTATGACAAAAACAATGATTACTAAATTACAATTGCAATTCAAAAAAGGCGAAGGTGCACATAATGTAAAAGTTGCGAATTTTGCCTATGTGAATGAAGCAGCAACAGATGAAGATTTGAAAGCTGTAGGTGAGGCATTAGGCAAGTTATATGCATATCCGTTAGTAGGAGTAGTTCGTAATAACGCTATCGCTATGGAGGCGTAAGATGAATACGCTAGAGAAAGCGCTACGAATTGTTAAAATTGCTCTATGGGTTGTAAAATGGTGTAAACGATAAGGTGAGATAGCGCCTTTAGACAGGAATCACTATTTTAAATCCAAGGTATAGATAATATAGTATAGTATAATATAATAAGAACTTAGTACCAGGAATTACCGTAGCCATCTTGCTAAGCAAATAGCAAGGTGGCTATTGTTATGTCATTAGTATAAAATGAGATATGCTATATGAGAGAACTTAATGAATATAGAGGAAAGTTAATGTTTTTAATCAACTTTCCTCTATTGTATTTAGTGAATTTTGTTATAGTTTCATATAGTATGAAAGGACATAGTTGCTACTCTAACTTGTAACTAGAGGGCTAACATATATATAACCTTTTATGATAGCTTTTAGATTATAGGATGTATGATGTTACTGTTTACAGAATTCTAACTCTTGTTGGAGTAAAGAAATCGCTTTTTTGTACTTTTTATGCATGGCCTGACGGCTCATTCCATAGGATTTAGCAATATCGCTGATAGATCGCCCTTGGAATAAGACTTGCTTTAATAAGTCAGCATAGACAGGGTTCATACGTGATAGACCTTTGTGTATGGTCAATATTTGAAGATGCTGGAGTGCCTCTTGTTCTGTATTATTGAGTGCAGGAACTTGTAGTATCGGATTTGCGTCCTCTTCGCTTTCGGTAAGGAATGATTCGTGATTCCATTGCTGCACATGGTCGCGGTAGAAGTTCATTTCAGCACAATGAATTTTTGATTTGGCAAAGCCAGCAAAGGGGACTTTACCATTTAGGTCATATACTTGTATAGCCTGTAAAAAAGACTCCCATAAAGTAGCTTCTAAATCATTTTGTACACTACGTAGTTGGCTTACATGGGAATACCTCATAATAAGAGGGATATATCGGCGACACAACATAATATTTGCTGAAGTGTGTCCAGCTTGTGCTAATTCCACAAGTTCTTCATCCGTATAGGCATCTTGACTGCAATCTGTATAGACATCTTCGAGCTGATTTGCAACTATAGATGTTTTCATAATTATCTCCTTTATATTGCTAATATCATTTAAAGTTTAATACTACAGATTAGTTTTCTTGTTAAATACTAGTAAGGATTATCCATGGTACTTTTAAATGAAAAGTTATGAAGCACGTTTACTTGCTATATTCCTATTATACAAGTAATCATAAAAGGTCTAAGACTAGAATTGCCTAACGTTATTTACTACAATTATAAATCAAATAGTGAGAAAAGTCATCAAGAAAAAATAAATAGTCTATATAGTATGATAAATTGATATATAGGGAGTAGAAACAATAGAAGTATGCATGGTATTAACAGTAAGATCATAGTTAAAGATATATTTATATAAATGACAATAAATAAGTTTGTTATAGCTTATACCTATATATAATGATATGTATCCTGTATAAGGATAAATGTACGTATATTGTTGACATATGATGGACATCCTAGTATACTTAATTCATCGTTAATCGATAGGTTTTGCAGGAAAGAGAGGTGCATGGGTTGCCGATACGAGTAGTGAAAGGATTGCCTGCTATAGGGAAACTTTCAGAAGAGAATATATTCGTTATGGATTCGGAACGGGCAGAGTCGCAAGATATTCGACCACTCCACATTGTGGTTGTGAACTTGATGCCACGGAAAGAGACGGCGGAAACTCAATTGCTTCGTGCTTTGAGCAATACACCGTTGCAAACGAAGGTCACTTTTCTTTATACCGCGTCCTATACGGCGAGTAATACAAGTCAAGAATACTTGGAAACCTTTTATAGGACTTTCGAAGAAATCAAAGATCAATACTTTGATGGCTTAATTATCACAGGTGCTCCGGTAGAGCAAATGTCTTTTGAGGAAGTGGATTATTGGGATGAACTTTCAGAGATTATGGAATGGAGTAAAACCCATGTGTGTTCGACCCTCTACATTTGTTGGGGAGCCCAAGCAGGGATTTATAAGCACTTTGGTATACACAAGGAAGATTTACCTACTAAGTTATTCGGTGTGTACGAACAAGAAGTGCAGAACACGAAACCCATGCTTATGCGTGGTCTAGATGAACTCTTCTATATGCCTCATTCACGGCATACGACGGTGAGTGAAAGCGAAATTAACGCTCACCCTCAATTAGAAGTACTAGCCCGCGCGGATAAAACAGGTGCTGGTATCGTTAGATCCTATGATAATAAACATGTGTTTATCTTTGGACATCCAGAATATGATCGAGATACGTTATATCAAGAGTATGATCGGGATAGAAAGTTGGGGTTAGACATTGACATTCCAGAAAATTATTTCCCTGATGATGATCCGACAAAGGAGCCTATCATTCGATGGCGTTCTGCATCGACCATACTCTATACAAACTGGTTGAATTATTATGTGTATCAAGAAACACCGTATGAGGTCAGTGAATTGCAATCGAGACCGATTGAAGAAACATATATACAAGACTGGGTGATTTAATCCTAGTTATTAGATAGTAAAGATTTAAGAATAGTGAGGAAAGTAACATGAGCAATTACAAATTTGAAACATTACAATTACACGCAGGTCATACAGTGGACGCAACAGGTTCCCGTGCGGTGCCAATTTATCAAACAACTTCTTATGTATTTAAAGATGCAGAACAAGCAGCAGGTCGTTTTGCATTGACTGATGCAGGTCCTATCTACACTCGTTTAGGCAACCCTACTCAAGACGTATTGGAAGGCCGTGTAGCAGCTTTAGAAGGTGGTGCAGGTGCGATCGCAGTAGCATCTGGTTCTGCAGCGATTACGTACGCCATCCAAAACGTAGCCTCTGCTGGTGACAACATTATAGCAGCATCCACATTATATGGTGGTACATACAACTTGTTTAGTGCAACATTGCCACGTTTCGGTATAACTACTAAATTTGTGAACCCAGACAATTTAGATGAGTTCAAAGCGGCTATCGATGACAACACAAAAGCAGTATATGTGGAATCCGTTGGTAACCCAGGTGCTAACCTTGTGGATTTAGAAGCGATTGCTGAAATCGCTCATGCACACGGTATCATCGTGATCGTGGATAATACATTCGGCACTCCATACTTGTTCCGTCCATTTGAACATGGTGCAGACGTAGTGGTTCACTCCGCCACAAAATACTTAGGCGGTCATGGTACAACTATCGCTGGTGTTATCGTTGAAAGTGGTAAGTTCGACTACAAAGCAAGCGGTCGTTACCCTGGATTCGTAGAAGGCGACGTGCATTACAATGGTTTAGTATACGGCGATCTTCCAATTCCTTTCACTGTGAAAGTACGTGCTCAATTATTGCGTGACACTGGTGCATCCATTACTCCACTAGCAGCATGGTTGATTATTCAAGGCATTGAAACATTGTCCTTACGTGTAGAGCGCCATGTAGAAAACACTCGTAAAGTAGTAGATTTCTTGGTAAACCATCCAAAAATCGCTTATGTAAATTATCCTGAATTACCAAACAGCCCATATAAAGCATTGGCTGACAAATACTTCCCGAATGGTGTTGGTGCTGTTTTCACATTCGGTGTGAAAGGTGGTAAAGAAGAAGGCATCAAATTCGTTGATGCTCTTGAAATCTTCTCTAACCTTGCCAACGTAGCGGATGCTAAATCCTTGGTTATTCACCCAGCAAGTACAACACATGCCCAATTGAGTCCTGAGGAACAATTGACAGCGGGTGTAAAACCAGAACAATTACGTGTATCCATCGGTATCGAAAATGTAGATGATATCATTACTGACCTAGCACAAGCATTGGATAAACTGTAAGATATAGCAACTATATATTACTATATAAGGGAACTCACTGTAGTGGGTTCTCTTTTTATTGTACACTAAAAGCGGGGCTCCTAATTGTATTTCGTAGTGATTATGAAAGTATCGTCAGAACTAGTGACGATATGTATGAGTAGTAGTTTGGGTATATACAATATAAGCTATGGTATACTAGATATATAGTTATATTAGATAAAACCACGATGATATGGTAATAACCTATTAGGTGGTTATCTAGATGTCGGAGAAGGAGTCAACTATAGACAGGTATAGAAATTGTATAGGGTGTATAAAGGAATTAGTAAGAAAGGAAATCAATGAATGAAAAGCAAACTAGTTGAAAAGGCGTGGTGGAAATCTGTGGTATGTGGCATGGCGATGGTTACTTTCACAGGAGTTGTAGGTATGGCGTATGCTATAGAGGGAACACCGGTGAGGACTTTCACGAAGGAGTTAGGTAGTGTACAAACGGTAGATGCTCAAGGAATAGATGGGGAACAGTTCGTATTACAACAGGAGAATGCTGTACCAGAGAAGAGGGGGCTCTATATTAGCCACCGACCAGCTCATTTTCGGGTGTCTATGTTCGGCACTGTGAAAGATATTCATTGGATTGATAAGGTTGTTCCTACAGATAGCGGACATATAGAGGGCTTTTTGTTAGATTTTGACGAACATACGACTATGATGATTACGAGACGAGATAACAAGCCAATGCTAGGTGTTTCTCAGGAGCGATGGAATACGACGTGGTATGACCAACCAATCCAGGGGATGACCGATGAGGAGTATATGGCAATTTGGCGACGTGAAGATCCCCATCTATCTGAAAAATACACGCAGATCGAAGGCGGGCTGTTATGGAGAGAAGAAATGACGGCCGCTCGTTGGGACCGGTCTGTGCAAATGACAGCAGAAGGTCCGAAGGTGCGTTTTACGGTGGACATGATTTTGAAAGAAGACCCTACGCATCGGTATGTGATTACTTTCACCTATGATGATATTCAAAAGTATAATATAGAATCATTGAAACATTTGGTGGATATTCTGGAGTATTTGCCAGATGAAAGTGATGCAGATGCTCAGCAAAACGAAAAGCAACAGACTCAAGAGGGCAGTGCTACTTTACAAGCAGACGAAGGATATAACCTACCATCTGTTCTGATGCCAAATATGTCTATGGAAACGAAGGATGTAACAGACCTTGAAGACTTATACCATCAGGAGCTAAGCCGAGGTAAGATATCGGCGCGCACAGAACAGAAATTAAGAATTACAGAAGAAGGGATTACGTCTCAATCCACGTGGGATGATACAAGCAAAACGAAGGCAACTATCCAGCGGTCTGGTCTAATAGGACTGGAGAAGGAATGAGTTAGCGCAAATATTTTGTGGAAATTGGTATAGATCAAGTGCGAACATTACTATTAAGAGAAAAGAAGGGAAGTTATACAGGAGCTGATGAAAGTCGAGGCACATCGGTCTCATCATTTTAGATCAGTACCTTAGGAAACTATCTTATAAGATACGCCCTTGATTTATGAATTTTGGCTATATATAATGTGAGTAGAGCAGTTCGGTCGTATACTTTTGAAACGAGGTGTATAGAGGTGGGGACTCATTTGAAAGCGATGGAATCTATGCCAGAGTATGAAGAGTTTTGTATTTGTTTAGGCAGAAAAATTGCTTGGGTTAGACGTTGTCAGGGGCTTTCACAAAAAGAGTTATCTAAACGATGTGGTATTAGTCCAAGCTATTTAGCAAAAATTGAAGGGGCTAAGGGATCCTTGGGAACATCAGTTCAGGTGTTGTATTTAATTGCTAAGACTTTGCAAGTGGATGTAGCCACTTTGGTATGCCATGATGAAATCGACTACCAACGGGTACGAATGTATAAGATCAAGCAACGGGTCATGGGGTATGAATCGAATCAGTTGCATTGATTGGATAGGATATAGTTACCGTGAAATTGCTGCAGTATCTAGTTGATAATATAATTATTATCAAAATGCATATTGAGAAGGAATAATTGAGAATATGAGGGGCTATAGTTATTGTTTGTATATTTAGTTAAATACAAATGATAAATCCTATCAAATAGCGTAATATATGGACTCAGTGATACAAAAAATGCAACATTACTTGTAAAAATTCGATACAAAAAGTATATAGAAATATTTGACAAGACTAAAAAAACGTGCAATAATGAGAATGTAAAAAAGGTAAGTACCTTAGTAAATGATAATCATAAAGTTAGCGAATTTCTATTTTTTATGGAGGTGTCTCATGCGCGTTATTGGTGATGCATGCATTAAATGTGGTTCTTGTGCTTCTGTTTGTCCAGTAGGAGCAATTACTGAAGGCGAAGTTAAATACGAAATCAATGAAACTTGCATTGATTGCGGTTCTTGCGAATCCGTTTGCCCAGTAGCAACAATCACAGCTGAATAATTTAAGCTAATAACAAACCCCGTAAACACACGTGTTTACGGGGTTTTCATTTATGATTTACTCTGTTACTCGTTTTGCTTGTGTATGATTCTATCAAAATCAGAGAATACTTTCTGCGTACGATTAAATTCTTTATACTCAGTAACTGCTTTCTTATCAGCTTGTAGTTTTGAAATATGCCCTTTATTAGTGAGCACTTCATATTCGTTAAAAGATAGGAATTTATCTACGCTTTCAGCAAAGGCTTTCATAGTGAAAGTATGTTTCCGTTCGATAATGCCTTCGATATAGTCAAAAAAGGAGGATACAGTTCGTTCTAGTTTACGTATTTCGTCAGTGGTTAAATAATTTTTTGCGATGGTTACATCAGATTTATGAATGCGCCCATGAGGAGAGTTTTTCCAAGTTTGTAATCCCATGTGTGGTTTATCTCTATCAACGGCATTATAAATAATTTCAGCTGCAGTTTTACCTGTAATAGCATAATGGAATTTGTTTTGCACCATGGCGTAAAATTGACGAGTGAAAGGATCTTGCACATCGTAGTCAATGGAACATTCTGCAAATATATCTGTAATTTGTTGATAGATTTGGCGTTCGCTAGCTCGAATGGATTGGACTCTACGTAAGAGTTCTTTGAAATAGTTTTGGCCAAATGGAGTTCCATTTTTTAGCATATCATCGTTGAGGGCAAATCCTTTTACAATATACTCTCGTAATACCTTGGTAGCCCAAATACGGAATTGCGTAGCCTCTTTGGAGTTTACACGATAGCCAACAGCGATGATAGCGTCTAGGTTGTAGAAAGTGATGGTGCGAGTTACTTTTCTGGTACCCTCTAAGCGAACTATTGGAAATTTTCCAATAGTTGACTCTTCTGATAATTCTTCAGAATCAAATGTTTCTTTTAAATGGTAATTAATGGTGGATATATCAACGCAAAATAACGTCGCCATATCTTTTTGTGTTATCCAAAATGTTTCGTCTTTAAATAGAACATTGGTAGAAATATTTTCTTGTCCTGATTGGTAGATGATTACATCTCCATGTAAAGCAGAGTCGATAGGAATCATGTTAGGCCTCCTTAGTGTCATGTACTGCTCTTTCTCTTACTTATATTACATCTTATCAGAGGGGCAAAGTCAAGGAGAAATAGGACAACATCTATAACAATCGTAGAGCATATTAAGAGATATTTGGATTTAACTGGATATTAGAACTAAAAACGAAATTTACCCAATAATTATCCAATATTATCTTTGCCCATACAAATGCTTTAGTTGCAAGTCTATCAAATTTGTGGGATAATAAAACAAATAAAAAATCGTTGTTGGTCTACTGGCACGACGATAACATATTGTTATAAAGATGCGGTTCGAATCCGCATACAGCGCTTTTTAGCACTCTAAAATAATAGAGTGCTTTTATATTATACTTTATAAGGAGATACGATGGAACGCATTTTTAAATTACAAAATTTGAACTGTGCCAATTGCGCTAGCGTGATTGAAGCAAAATTAAATCAACTAGAATCTGTGTCGGCAGCAACTTTCACGCTTGGCACCCAGCAATTACGCATTACCTCTAGTATAGAAGATACAGATATGTTACGCGATCAAATCCAAGCGGTGTGCGATGCTACGGAAGATGGTGTAGTAGTGGTACCATTTGTGCGTGCACCTAAAAAAGCACAACAAGTAGAGGATGACCATGAGCATAATTCTAGTTTAGCGGGGATTATTATAGGCGCTATCGTGATAGTGGTAGCAGAGTTTACAAATTGGGTGCCAGAGCAATACCTGACTCCATTATTAATTATAACCTTTGTTGTACTAGGTTGGCGCATTGCATGGGCAGCGATTAAAAATATTATGAAAGGTAAATTATTCGATGAAAACTTCTTGATGTCTGTTGCTACTATTGGTGCGTTAATCATCGGTGAATATGTAGAGGCTGTTTGGGTTATGTTGTTCTTCCAAATGGGTATTTATTTTGAGGAATGTGCTACAGAACGCAGTCGTAATGCGGTTATGGATGCAGTGGATCTTCGTCCAGAAGAAGTGCGTTTAATCGTTTGTGATGGTAGCGTGCAGGTGGTGAATCCAGAAGATGTACAAGTAGGGTCTCATATCGAAATTCGTCCTGGTGATCGTATTCCATTGGATGGCCGTATAGTAGAAGGTACTACGCGTATCGATACAGCAGCGGTAACTGGTGAACCAGTTCCAGTGAGCGCTACCGCAGGTACAGAAGTGATGTCTGGGTGCATCAATGTGGATGGGCGTATTGTCTTAGAAGTAACGCATGAATTAAAAGATTCCATGGTTATGCGCATTCTTGATGCTGTGGAACATGCAGCGGCATCGAAACCAAAGATTGATCGTTTCATTACTCGTTTCTCTCGTGTATATACACCAATCGTAGTAGCTTTGGCTATTATCGTTGCCGTAGTACCTCCTCTATTCACAGGAGAATGGCAATATTGGATTTATACAGCTTTAACATTCTTAGTAGTATCTTGCCCATGTGCTCTTGTATTGTCTGTGCCTTTGGCATTCTTCTCTGGTATCGGTGCTGGTTCTAAACAAGGTATCTTGTTCAAAGGTGGTAAATCGATCGAGGCTATGAGTCGCGTGAAAGCGATTGCCTTCGATAAAACGGGTACTATCACAACTGGCACTTTCAACGTACAAACAGTAGAAGTAGCTGGTACTTATACAGATAATGAAGTGTTGCAATATGCAGCGGCTCTAGAAGCTGGTTCTACACATCCGATTGCTATGTCCATTGTAGAAGAAGTACAGCGTAGAGGAGTAGAGTTTACTGCGGCTAAGGATGTAAAAGAAATCTCTGGTCATGGTATGGTAGGTACTGTAGAAGGCCATACCGTATTGGTTGGTAATGGTCGTTTATTAGAAACAGAACATGTAACGGTACCAACCATTGAACATGTATATGGTAGTGAAGTATTCGTAGCTATTGATGGTCAATATGTAGGCCGTATCGTCATTGCCGATGCTGTGAAAGAGGATTCTAAAGAGGCCATCGGTCGTATGAATGAAAAAGGATATCATACAGTGATGCTCACAGGTGATGTGGCATCTAGTGCGAACCATATTGCCCAAGAAGTAGGCATTCAAGGTGTTCGTGCTGAATTATTACCACAAGATAAATTAGAAGTAGTGCAATCTCTTCGTAATGACCATGGTTCTGTCATGTTCGTAGGTGATGGTATCAATGATGCACCTGTATTGACAGGTGCTGATGTAGGTGGTGCTATGGGTAGTGGTGCAGACTCTGCCATCGAAGCAGCAGACGTGGTATATATGAATTCCAACCTAGATTCTGTATGGCGTTCCTTAAGTATTGCAGAACGTACCTTGTCCATTGCATGGCAAAATATTTTCTTCGCCATTGCTGTAAAAATTATCGTTATGGTGGCTGGTGTATTTGGCTTTGCAAATATGTGGGTGGCAGTTTTTGCAGATACAGGGGTATCCATTCTTTGCATCTTTAACTCTGTCCGTATTTTCTACAGTAAATAATATAAGTCCTCCTGCTAGCATGTATGCCCAACTATGTAGCAGGAGGCATTGTGATATCTTTCCCCTTTTTTTGTAGTTATATAAGGTATATGTCACTACATAACAAGTATACAGCGAAGAGGACTTGGCCATTAGGCTAAGTCCTCTTTGTCGTGTGGGGACATAGTCTACCAACTCATTTTGTCCTATAACCCTGAAAGCTAGCAGAACATAGGGACTGCTGGCTTTTGTGTATAGATCTATTTGTGTTGCTTTAGAAGTAATTTATCGTTTTGTGTCATCCAAAATGTTTCGTCTTTCAATAAAACGATAGTTGAAATATTTTCTTTTCCTGATTGGTAGATTTGGTTATAAAAATGATTTATTTGCAAGGCTATCAAATTTGTAGTAAAAAAGAATAAATAAAAAAATACTGTTGGTCTACTGGCACGACGATAACAGATTGTTATAAAGATGCGGTTCGAATCCGCATACAGTATTTTTTGTACTCTAAGTACTAGGGTGTTTTTTATTATAGAAATGAGATAAAAATATAGATAAAAAAATAATAAATGAATAAGTAATCATGTATTGACAAAATAGAATTTTGTAGATATAATAAACATATGAATAAACACTCAAGTATAAAACGTATGTAATATATCAATAAAAAGGAGTTACTATGGAACGCATTTTTACATTACAAAATTTGAACTGTGCAAATTGCGCTAGTGTCATTGAAGAAAAATTAAATCAACTAGAATCTGTGTCGGCAGCGACTTTCACAATTGGTACGAAACAATTGCGGATTACGTCTACCGTAGAAGACACGGAGGCTTTACAAGAACAAATTCAAGAGGTTTGTGATGCCACAGAAGATGGTGTGGTAGTGGTGCCATTTGTGCGTGCTGCTAAAAACGCTAAACACGATGACCATGATCATGAACACAATGCTAGTTTATCTGCCATAATCGTCGGAGCTATCGTAATGGCAGTGGCAGAGCTTACGAATTGGGTACCAGATCAATATATGATACCATTGTTGCTGGTAACCTTTGTTGTATTAGGTTGGCGTATTGTATGGGCTGCTATTAAAAATGGCATGAAAGGCAAATTCTTTGATGAAAACTTCTTGATGTCCATTGCTACCATTGGTGCTTTAATCATTGGTGAATACGCAGAGGCTGTAGGCGTTATGTTGTTCTTCCAAGTAGGGATTTATTTTGAAGAACGTGCTACAGAACGCAGCCGTAATGCCGTAATGGATGCAGTAGATCTTCGTCCAGAAGAAGTGCGTTTAATCGTTTGTGACGGCAGTGTGCATGTGGTGAATCCAGAAGATGTACAAGTAGGATCTCATATCGAAATTCGTCCTGGGGACCGTATTCCATTGGATGGTCGTGTAGTAGAAGGGACCACACGTATCGACACAGCAGCGGTAACTGGTGAACCAGTTCCAGTGAGCGCTACAGTAGGTACAGAAGTGATGTCTGGCTGTATCAACGTGGATGGTCGCATTGTCTTAGAAGTGACTCACGAATTAAAAGATTCCATGGTTATGCGCATTCTAGACGCTGTGGAAAATGCAGCGGCATCGAAACCAAAAATCGATCGTTTCATTACTCGATTCTCTCGTGTATATACTCCAATCGTTGTGGCGTTAGCTATTATTGTTGCTGTTGTACCGCCTCTATTTACAGGGGAATGGCAATATTGGATTTACACAGCGTTAACATTCCTAGTGGTATCTTGCCCATGTGCCTTAGTGTTGTCTGTACCATTGGCATTCTTCTCCGGTATCGGTGCTGGTTCTCGACAAGGCATTTTGTTCAAAGGTGGTAAAGCAATCGAGGCTATGAGCCGTGTGAAAGCTATTGCATTTGATAAAACAGGTACTATCACAACAGGTACTTTCAACGTACAAACAGTAGAAGTAACTAGTGGCTATACAGAAAACGAAGTGTTGCAATATGCAGCAGCCTTAGAAGCCGTATCTACACACCCAATTGCAATGTCTATCGTAGAAGAAGTACAACGTAGAGGGGTAGAGTTTAATGCGGCCAAGGATGTAAAAGAAATCTCTGGTCACGGCATGGTAGGCACCGTAGAAGGTCATGCTGTATTAGTCGGCAATGGTCGTTTGTTGGCGAAAGAAAATATTGCAACGCCATTGATTGATTATGTGTATGGTAGTGAAGTATTCGTAGCTGTTGATGGTCAATACGTAGGCCGTATCATCATTGCTGACGCTTTAAAAGCTGATTCTAAGGAAGCCATTCGTCGTATGAACGGCAAAGGATATCAAACAGTGATGCTTACAGGTGATGTGGCAGCTAGTGCAAAGTATATTGCTCAACAAGTAGGTATCCAAGGAGTACGTGCTGAGTTATTACCACAAGATAAATTAGAAGTGGTACAGTCTCTACGTAATGATCATGGTTCTGTCATGTTCGTAGGTGATGGCATCAATGATGCCCCTGTATTGACAGGTGCTGACGTAGGCGGTGCTATGGGTAGTGGTGCAGACTCTGCTATCGAAGCGGCAGATGTGGTGTACATGAACTCTAACCTAGATTCAGTATGGCGTTCTTTGAGCATTGCGGACCGTACATTGTCCATTGCATGGCAAAATATTTTCTTCGCTATTGCCGTAAAAATCGTTGTTATGATTGCTGGTTTGGCTGGCTTTGCGAATATGTGGGTCGCAGTTTTTGCAGATACAGGAGTATCTATCTTGTGTATCTTGAACTCTATCCGTATTTTTTACAGTAAATAAGACAGGCCCTCCTGCTAGCATGTACGCCCAACTATGTAGCAGGAGGATCGTGATATCTTCCCTCCTTGTAACTATACAAGGTATATCACAACATAATAACTATACAACAAAAAGGACTTAGCCAGTGAGCTAGGTCCTTTTTGTTGTGTAGAGGTATGTATGTACTCCTATACATTGAGGGAGGGGAAAATGGAAACGTTGTTAGAAACTTTCATAATAAATCATAAAAAAATTGACGAATCGGCCTCGATTGATTAAGATAAAGGATAGGGTTATTAAGACGTTAAGGAGGTGTCACATGTTAACGGTACACAAACACGTAGAGGGGGAATTATTTACAGATTCCACTGTACAAGATGCTACAAAAGGTTCATGGATAAATTTGGTGAACCCAGACCCCGATGAGTTGGCTATCGTCAATATGATGACACAGATTCCAACGGACGTACTGAAAGCAGCTTTGGATACGGAAGAACGGTCTCACGTAGAAATTGAAGATGAATACATTTTCGTCGTTATTAACATTCCAGTACTGCGTGGTTCTGATGTATATGATGCAGTACCTTTGGGTGTATTTGTGACAGAAGATTTCTTTATTACTATCTGTTTAGAAGAAGCAGAGGTGCTCTATCCGTTCTTGAGCAATCAAATGCCAACTTTCTATACTTTTAAAAAGACAAGATTTCTGTTCCAAATCATGTATCGCACAGCGGTACTATATTTGCGATACTTACAACAAATCGACCGCCGTACGGATGACATTGAAAAAACATTGCGACATACGACACGGAATAAAGATTTGTTTCAATTGTTGGAATTACAAAAATCCATGACCTATTTTACCTCTGCACTGCGTGGTAATGGAACGGTAATGGAACGGATTTTGCGCATTCGTCGTCATGATGATGTGCGTTATTTGTTGAAAATCTATGAAGAAGATGAAGATCTATTAGAAGATGTAATCATTGAGAACAAGCAGGCTGTGGAAATGGTTGAAATGTATTCTAATATTTTGATGAATATGATGAATGCCTTTACATCAATTATTTCTAACAATTTAAACTTAGTTATGAAATTATTGGCAGCTATGACAATTATGCTAGCGGTACCAACGGCAATCTTTAGCTTGTGGGGTATCAATGTACCGGTGCCATTTGCTGATATGGAATATGGCTTTGAGTATGTGATTGGTATTGGCATAAGCTTTGCAGCGCTGGCAGGCTATTGGCTTTGGAAAAATGATTTCTTTTAATGATATAGATAGGCAGAAAACACCTAAGGGAATTCTCTTAGGTGTTTTTTTATGTGTGCTGTGAGATTGACCATATATGTTCCAAGCGGATAAGGGACCTATTCTTTTGAGATAGTAAGGAAAGTCTTTTTTATAAATAGTTCTATAGGATAGCTTTGTCTAGACTTACTTATGAAAGTTTTTTATATGTATTTCACAGCGAAAATATAATATACAAAATGAATAAAATTACTTAATCAATATTTTTCAATTTGTGTAAAAATGGCAACTAAAATTGATATAAATCACAGATAAATGTGATAAAATGTACCGTTTCAGACAACTATGCATTCTTTATCTTGTGTTATTCTCAATAGTAATTTGACAATCTTGATAAAAGAAATTAACATAATTATGTAATATCTATATATAGTTGGGCGTAGATATTTGACTATCAACCTTGGGAAGGGAAGAATATTTGGGGAAGATATTACTACAAGTAGTATAGGGTTATGAGCAAGATGGAGCAAGATTGTCTAAACTGTAGCCCTTGCTGACTTTGTGTAGCAGATCCACCTCAAAAGGTGGCTTTTTTATTGCCCAATGGTTGATGGCAGTAGAGGGTAGGCCCAAAGACTATTTAGAAAGGACGTGGGTAATTGAAAACCATACTGAGTAAAGTGTCACAGTTGCTGATTACCTTGATTGGAGTTACATTTTTGACATTTTGCTTGACCTACATTGCTCCTGGGGATCCAGCTTTGATGGTATTGGAAGCAGGGGACACCATTGTGTCACAGGAAATGATTGATGCTACACGAAAAGAAATGGGCTTAGATCGTCCATTCATGGAACAGTATGTGCGCTGGGTAGCAGGCGCTGTACAAGGTGATTTGGGAACCTCCTATTCAGGGAAAAAGCCAGTGACCGACAAATTATTAGAGGGCTTGGGCGGAACAGCCTTATTAGCAGTGTCTGCCTTTACGCTAAATGTGCTTATTTCTATACCCATGGGGATTTATTCGGCGGTAAAAGCGAATAAACTGCCAGACTTTATCATTCGATTCTTTTCTTTTGTGAATGTGTCAATGCCAAGCTTCTGGTTAGGTATGCTTTTACTGTACATCTTCGGATTGAAATTACATTGGGTACCGATTGCTACGTCTGCGATTAGCTTTAAAGCTTTAATTTTGCCAGCGATTACATTATCTTTTGTAATGGCAGCTAAATTCACACGTCAAGTACGGACTGTGATTATTGAGGAGTTGCATCAAGACTATGTGATGGGGGCTCGTGCCCGTGGCATGAGTGAATCTCAAATTTTATGGAAACATGTCTTACCAAATGCTTTATTACCATTGATTACGGTTATGGGTATAGGTATTGGTTGGCTCTTGGCAGGGGCTGCGGTGATTGAAATCGTATTCTCTTGGCCAGGGATGGGGAAAATGGCGGTCTATGCCATTGCCATGCGCGATTATCCACTCATTGAGGGCTTTGTATTGTGGGTGGCCCTTATCTATACAGCCATCAATTTCTTGGTAGACCTGTCCTACTCTATTTTGGATCCACGATTGAAAGCGAGGGGATAAGATGAAAGAATTTATTTTGCAACACAAGCGCTTTTCTTTCTACTCCCTCTTAGTGGCTATTGTAGTAGGAATTGCTATATTTGCTCCCTATATCACACCACATGATGCCTTTCATGCAGATATGTCAAAAGCTTTCTTAAAGCCCTCTGCAGATCATCTGATGGGCACTGATAAATTGGGGCGTGACACGTTCTCCCGTATCATTTACGGTACACAAACTTCCTTGTCCATGACTATCATCCTTGTTATCTTAACGGCCACTGTTGGTACAGTGATAGGGATTTTCTCCGGTTTCTTTGGAGGTAAAGTAGAACTCGTATTGATGCGCTTTACGGACATTATGCTATCCTTCCCAGGGGTGGTATTGGCCATTGCCATTGCCGGGATCTTGGGTGGTAGTGCCATCAATGCGATCTTAGCTCTTGTTGTGGTGAGCTGGGCGAAATACGCACGATTGATTCGATCTGCGGTAATCAAACTTCGTCATAATGACTTTATTGCGGCAGCTAGAGTGAATGGTACGAAACAATTAACCATTTTATGGCGCCACATTTTACCGAATGTATTGCCTTTGGTTATCATTACAGGGGCAATGGATATCGGGTCTATGATGATGGAAATTGCGGGACTTTCATTCTTGGGATTTGGGGCACAGCCTCCGACGCCAGAATGGGGCTTAATGCTTAATGAGAACCGTCAATATATTTTATCGTCACCAGAATTGATGTTATATCCAGGGATGGCCATTTTCATTGTGGTTACCATCTTCAATTTATGGGGCGATTCGCTACGGGATATCTTAGACCCACGTAGTACAGATTCACATTAATGTGTTAGTTGTAAGTTTTGTAGAAAGGAACTTAAAATGAAACAAAGTTGGAAAAAATGGCTTCGTAATGCTACATTTGGCGTTATGGCAGTAGCGGCTCTTGGTGTGATTGCAGGTTGTGGTAGCGACAATGCGGCACCAGCTGACAAAAGTGTAGTAAAATTTGGCGTTACAAACTTCGCAGATACATTGGAGCCAACACAAAATTACTTCGGTTGGGTAGTTATGCGTTACGGTATTGGCGAAACATTAGCTAAATTCGACGAAAAAATGAATGCGCAACCTTGGTTGGCGGAAAGCTGGTCTGTATCTGACGATAAATTGACTTGGACTTTCAAAATTAGCGATAAAGCAAAATTCTCCAATGGCAATAAAGTAACTGCTGAAGCGGTAAAAGCATCCATTGAACGTGCTTTCGAGAAAAATAAACGTGCTGCTACATTCTTCAAATACACTGATATCAAAGCAGACGGTCAGAATTTGATCATCACCACAGATAAACCGTATCCAAATGTACCTGGTTTCTTGGCTGACCCATTATTCATTATTGTAGATGTATCTGCTGAAAAAGCTGGCCGTGACTTTGCAAAAGAAGGTCCTATCGGTACTGGCCCGTACAAAGTGAAATCTTTTACTAAAGAAAAAGCAGTTGTAGAAGCTAACGAAAATTACTGGGATGGGGAAGTTCCATTCAAAACAGTAGAAATTCCATCTATCGATGATCCTACAACTCGTGCGTTGGCATTACAAAATGGTGACGTAGACTTAGCAGTTAATATCGGCGCTGGTGACCTTGAAACACTGCGTAATGACAGCAAATTCAAAGTAGATGAAATCGCTTCTTTACGTACTGTATTAGCTCGTATTAACCAAAAAGGTGTATTAGGGGACGAAAAAGTTCGTGCTGCCTTCATCAGCGGTACGGATCGTAAATCCTACAACGAAGTATTGTTAAAAGGTACTTTCATTCCTGGTAAAGCGCCAATTCCACCAAGCTTGGATTATGGTTTCGATGGTTTGAAAGACCCTAATGCATACAATCCTGATCGTTCCAAACAATTGTTGGCAGAAGCTGGCTGGAAAGATACTGATGGAGACGGTTACGTAGATAAAGACGGTAAAAACTTAGAAGTGCGCTTCGTAATATACAACAGCCGTCAAGAACTTCCAGTTTATGCAGAAGCTGTTCAATCTGATATGAAAAAAATCGGTATTAAAGTAAACATCGAAACTGTTGACTATAACTTAATGGATAAAATAGGTATTGATGGCGACTATGACTTATTGATTTCCAACATCGTAACAGCGAACACTGGTGACCCAGAAATCTTCTTGAAATGGTACTGGAAAACTAACTTGAACGGTGAAAACCCTCAAAATGGTTCTGGTTACAGCAATCCTAAATTCGATGCAATCATGGATCAATTAGCAGTTGAGTTCGACAAATCTAAACGTCAAAGTTTAATTATCGAAGCACAACAAATCTTATTGAATGATGGTGCAGCATTGTTCTTAGGTTACCCTAAAACAAATCTTGTTAATAACAAATGGTTAACAAATGTAGTGATGTATCCAACAGACTACTACTGGTTGACTAAAGATATTAAACCAGCAAAATAATCCTTTGCAGATGTCCGCAACAATCGGGAGGCAGGCTTGCCTCCCCTTGTTGTATGTAGCAGTCGCTTTCAGTAGCATTGTTAAGAAATATACAGAAGGGATATATATGTTACTTAGTATTAAAAATTTAGCAGTTACCTATGGAAATAACCCAAATCCTACGATTGCAGGGGTTAACCTAGACCTAGCAGAAGGGGAGATTGTTTCCATTGTAGGGGAGTCCGGCAGTGGTAAGACTACGGTCATCCGTGCACTGTTAGGTGTATTGCCAAATACAGGTCGTGTTTCTGAAGGGAGTATTACCTTTGATGGACAAGACTTATTAGGGCTTTCCACAAAGGATTGGTTGGATTTGCGAGGCAATCACATTGCTATGATTTTCCAAGATAGCGGCAATATGATGAATCCTATCCAAACAATCGGGAAGCAATTTGTAGAGTTTATTCAATTGCATAGCACTATGTCTAAGCAAGAGGCAGAAACAAAAGCTATCGAAATGTTGGCACTTACCAATTTGCCACACCCAGAGGCCATCATGAAGTCCTATCCATTTGAACTTAGTGGTGGTATGCGCCAACGTGTAGGCATTGCCATGGCAATTACATTCTCTCCAAAATTATTATTGGGGGATGAACCTACATCGGCTCTAGACGTAACAACACAAGCACAAATTGTAGAAGAATTATTACGTATTAATCGTGAAAATAAAACATCTATGATTATCGTAACCCACAATATTGGTGTAGCAGCGCATATGTCTGACAAAATTGTGGTCATGAAACAAGGAGCTGTGGTGGAATATGGTCCAGCGGAAGAGGTTATCCGCAATCCACAAGCGGACTATACGAAGCAATTGCTCAATGCAGTGCCGGAAATCGGAGGAAAACGCTATGTCTGATATTATTATGCAAATTCAAGATATTGTGAAAGAATTTCCTCTCGCTGACGGTTCTACGTTACGTGCTTGTAATGGTATTTCCATTGATGTGGAACGGGGAAAAACCTTAGCTATCGTAGGGGAGTCCGGTTGCGGTAAATCCACCTTGGTGAAAACCATCATGAACATGCATGAACCTACATCTGGATCTGTTATCTTCCGTGGGAAAGATATTACGAAATTGAAAGGTGAAGAAAAACGCCAAAATTATCGTCATATTCAAATGGTTTTTCAAGATCCTACAGCAGCCTTCAATCCAAAAATGAAAGTACGATACATTATTTGCGAGCCATTACGCAACTTTGGATTAATAAACAAAGCTGATGTGGATGCAAAAGCTCGTGAGCTCTTAAAAATGGTAGACTTACCGGAAGACTTTGCTGGTCGCTATCCAAACAATATGAGTGGCGGTCAACGTCAACGTGTGGCCATTGCTAGAGCCTTGGCGTTGGAACCAGAAATTATTGTTTGTGATGAAGCGACGAGTGCTCTAGATGTATCTGTACAAGATACGATTATTGAGTTATTGGTGCGTTTACAAAAAGAAAAAGGCATTACCTACTTATTTATTTGCCATGACTTGGCATTAGTCCATTTATTCTGCCATAAAGTGGTGGTTATGTATAAAGGAGAAGTCGTGGAACGCCTGAATGGAGATGCTTTAGCAGAAGCGCAGCATCCGTATACGAAACAATTATTAAGTGCTGTTTATAACTTAGATCGCTAATCGATTTGTAGTTTTATTTTTCAATAGCTGAATATATTGTTTTGCAACGTAACATAAATTGTATGAATAAGATATATTTGTGTTATATGAATAAACTTTGATACAATGTTTGTATCAAATGGTGTATGAAAATGTTTCAAGGGGAGCACCTCAGGGGGGGCTCCTCTTTTTTTGTGAGGGTAAGATGGAAGAACGATTGACCTACAAAGACTATTTAAAAGTGACAATTCCATTTATGATTTCTACGGTGACCCAGCCTTTATTGGGGGCTGTCAATACTGCGATTATGGGACATATGGATAATGCTATGTATATCGCGGCAGTAGCATTAGGCGTTATCTTATTTAATAATATGTATTGGCTCTTTGGTTTCTTGCGTGTGGCAACGACAGTATTTTCTGCACAGGCTTTGGGGGCGCAATCGAAGGAAAGGACATCCTTAAGTTTTTTTCGACCTCTTATCATTGCTTTGTTTATTAGTGCAGCCTTTATTGTGGGATACCCTTGGATATTTGACTACTACGCCAGCTTTATGCATCCAGATCCAGAGGTAATCGCTTTGATGGCGGAATACACGGATATCTTAATCTGGGGGGCTCCTTTCGTATTGGTCAATTATGTCACCTTAGGATGGCTCATGGGGCAGATGATGATTCGTGCTACGATGATTATGCAAATCTCCATGAACTTGCTGAGTATTGCTTTGTCCTTCCTCTTTGTGTTTGGCTTTGATTTTGGAGTAAAAGGTGTGGCGTGGGCCTCCTTGATTTCCCAAATCTATGCGTCCTTAGTCGGACTAGGGGCTATGTATTTAGTGCGTGAGCGATTAGATCTAACACAACAGATATGGGCTACGCTGAAGCAGGTGAAACCATTTCTATCCATTATGAAAGTCAACACGGACCTTATGCTTCGGACCTTTTGCTTGCTGACTATTAATAATTTATTTGCCAAAGCAGGCAGTGCTATGGGCAGTGATGTATTAGCGACGAATGCGGTGATTTTGGAGATTATCTTCATCATGGCATACTTCACGGATGGACAGGCTAACGGAGTCAGTGTATTTACAGGAAAAGCATTTGGCAAACGAGATTTGGTGCTTTGGAAAGATACTTTGAAAATTTCCTTAGTCTGCTTAGCTGTATTTGTCATGATAGTAGAAGTTGTACTAGGTCTATTCCGAAATGATGTAATTATGGTCATGACTTCAGTACCAGAAATTTACACCATGGCTGTGGAATATTCCCATTATCTATTGCTCTATCCTATTTGTGCAGCTGTAGGCTTACTCCTCTATGGTATGTACAATGGCATCGGTCAAACCGCATCCATCCGGAACATGATGTTCATTGCAGTCATCTTTTTTGTAGGCATGCAAAAATTGTTGATTCCTCCATTTGGTAATGACGGCGTGTGGATGACCTATGTGCTTACGTACCTTTTAGAATCCATCATTTTGGTGTTGTTCTTGCCATTGGCAAAAAAACGGTTTTCTATAGCTGCATAGTATATGGCTACTAGAGATTTCTATATTTGTAAAATATCATAATTGATAGGGTTTAAATATTTTGCAATGATAGTTAGGATATACAATTCAATTCAGAATATCTTGATGATAGATAAGCTATATAGCCGAGGCAAATATAATAAGGCGCTACCTTGACCAGTTGGTCCGGGTAGCGCCTTGTTGATTGTATTAATGTTGATGTTCCAAAATCAATGGTTCTGTAATATGGTAAAAATACCGTGACATATCTTCAATGGAGTATTGGCGATCGTTTTCTAACCACCAAAGTACCATTTCTACAAAAGAACCTGCAATGTGATTAGAGATAAAATCATGAGGGATGTTATTGTGAGGGCAAGTTTGATTGTTTAAGAAGTGACTTTGGATGAGTTCTTTCAAACTGTTTTTGAAGTGACGAAGGAAAAGTTCGTTACTTTCACAGGAAAGAAGACCTAAAATGTTGTTGTCGTTATCTTCTAAATGCTGCAAGATGTGAAGGAAGATGGCTTCCTTGATGTGACTGTTTTTATATAAGCCATGAGCATGGGAAAAGTCCGAAGCCGTATCGATAATATGCGAGAACAATTCTTGACAGAGCGCCTCTAATAGATCCTCTTTTGTTTCAAAATGAGCGTAAAATGTGCTGCGACCGATGAGAGCCTCATCGATAATATCTTGCACAATGATAGCGTTATAATTTTTATGTTCTAAGAGCCTCACAAAGGCGTCGAAAATCGCTTTTCTAGTTTTCACTTGTCGTTTGTCCATAGGTCCTCCTTACTGTTATGAATCAGACAAAATGAGATACTTGTTCAATATTGGATACTTTTCTATTTATGTTTCGTAAATAACAAAATAGAAAAAGTGATTCTTGTAAAATCTCTCAATTTCACTATACTAATAGTATATCATAAGTTACAAAGTGTTTCATATCTTTGTATATTGTGGATATATTATAGAATGGTACATTGAAAGACTCCATTGTTAGCTTGTATAGCTATGGAATCTATCAATTGTATATAGATTAGAAATAAGAGAGGATGTATTCTTATGTTAGAACGAATTGATGCGATGTTAAGCAGTACTGCTACTACGATTATTACAGGAGCTATGTTTTTAGCTATTGTGTTACACACTACATTTGATGTACCTAGCTGGGTTCACACATCATGGATTACAGTATTGCAATACCAAGCAGGTTTATAGTATAAAAAAGCTGACGCATTGTAGAGGGAAGGATAGATTGCACTGTTTTAGTTGTAACATGAATTTCCTTGTGGTATACTAGTTCTATAATTGAATAAATTCGATATAATACATCGATTCTATGAAAGGAGTATACCATGAAAGAAATTTTAGGTTTCCATTTACATCATTGTCCATATTGCGCTAACGCGTTCCGTGCTATTGAAGAATTGCAAGCAGAAAACCCTGCCTTCAAAGATATCAAAATTAACTGGGTAGAAGATCAAGATGCTGTGGAATTGTTCAAAACACATCCTTACGAATACTATCCAAACTTATGGTTTGATTTGGACAAACAATATGAAGCACAACCAGGTGAAAGCTACGAACAAACAAAAGCTTTAATCAAAGCCGTGTTCGAGAAAGCGATTCAATAATCGATTTTACTTTCAGTGAAAATGCTATATAATAAGAGCAGATGCTGTGGATGCATCTGCTTTTTTCTTGAGATAGTCGCAGATTTTTAGTTTGCCTGAGGAGGATATATGTTAAATTTTGTGGCCTTAGATTTTGAAACGGCTAATGAAAGTAAGAATAGTGCTATTTCCTTAGCGGTAGTAACCGTGGAAGATGGTCGAATTACAAAACGTGGCTATAGTTTAATCAAGCCCCCAGTGATGCAGTTTAACCAAGAGTTTATCGGTATCCATGGTATCCAACCAGAAGAAGTTTTAAATAAACCTACCTTTGACCAATTGTGGCCGGCTATTTATAATAATCATTTAAAAGGTAAATTACTGGTGGCTCATAATGCAAAATTTGATATGGATGTATTACGTGCAACCTTGGATCATTACAATATAGAATGGCCTGATCTAGAGTATACTTGTACCGTCCGTATTACCCGAAAAGTATGGCCCGATTTGGTGAATCACCGTTTAAATACATTAGGTGGATTTTTAGGTATCAAATTTAACCATCATAATGCTTTGGACGACTCAGAAGTATGTGCCAAAGTAGCCATAGCAGCAGCCAAAGAAAAAGGAGTGGACTCCATGCGAGGCTTGTTACATTTGATCAATATGAAACCAGACTCCTTTATTACCGACGAACGACGTGCCCAAATGGAAGTCAAACAAAGTGGCACACAGGATGCATTCTTCTAGTGAGGGATAGTCTCTACTAAGATTATTTATAGGTAGGGGCTCTTCATGTATCTATTACATTTAGTCATACTAGTAAAAGAGTATATATGTATACCTATACCTATACGCATAAGACGAACACAAGATATAAAAGTACTTTGTATGATATATGTAAAGTCTTATAGACATAGTAACGACAACTGCTTATGCTATAAGGGAAATAAAGCGGAGCTAAGTACTAGCTATCTTTACAAGAAAAGATAATAGTAGATAGACTACATTGGCTGTCGCCCCTAGCGCCTCTGAATAAGCCCCCATATGATTTACTCATAATTTGTCCGTATTATAGAAGTTCAAATATATATTGATATGACAAAATAAAGAAAAAACAATGCCATATTCCCCTGAACGAACATTCAGAATGCAGTGAGAGAAGGGGGATGTGGCATTGTTTTGTATCATAGGATATCAAAAAAGTGGAAAAACATGAAAAAAGATTAAATTATGAGTAAATCATATAACTTATTATTTAATTAAGTATTGAAAAAAATGTTAAAATATGAAAGAATAGAACTATATAAGAAATTATCTTTATTTATTAATATGATATAGCTATAGATTGGAGGTATTCCATGTCGGAATTACGATGGAATCCTTTATTGCGGACTTGGACAATGGTCGCTTCAAACCGTAAAGCACGCCCAACGATGCCAAAGGATTGGTGCCCATTTTGCCCAGGTATTAACAAAAAAGTCCCAGTGGACTATGATGTGTTGAAGTATGATAATGATTTTCCAGCCTTAACACAAATGCCAGAGGCTCCTTATGAGGATGGTAATGACTTTTACAAAAGTCAAGAAAACTATGGAAAATGTGAAGTTATCTTATATTCTCCAGAGCATACTGCTAAATTTTACGAATTATCGGAAGATCATATTGTTAAATTGCTAAACCTTATTAAAGAGCGTCATAACGAATTAGCAAAGGATGAAAAAATCAAATACATCTATCCTTTTGAAAATAAAGGCGAAGCGGTAGGTGTTACGATGCCACATCCACATGGTCAATTGTATGGCTATTCCTTTGTACCACAAAAATTACAAGTGGAGTTAGACAGTGCGAAAGATCACCATCATGAACATGGTGAATGCTTATTCTGTAAAATGAATCAAGTGGAGAAAGAAAAAGATGTTCGTATAGTGGGAGAAAATGACTCTTTCTTGGCGTATATACCATTCTTTACAGATTATCCGTATGGTGTGTTTGTAGTGCCAAAACGTCATATGAACTATATCACAGATTGCACAGAAAAAGAGACTAAAGATTTGGCACATATGTTAAAAACATTAACAGAAGCCTTTGATCGTTTATTCGATATGCCATTCCCATATATGATGGTATATCATCAAAATCCTGTGAATAGCCCTGAATATGCAGGACATGAAGAATATTATCACTTTAATATTCAGTTCTATCCGCCTTTTAGAGAAGCGAATAAAATTAAATACTATGCATCCTCTGAAATGGGGGCATGGGCAGCAGCGAATACGAGTGCCGTAGAAGAAACAGCACCGGAGTTGCGCAAACTATATAGTGAGGTTGAACAAGAAAATGAATAAAGAAGAATTACAACAGCGTTTTCTGTCTTTCTTTGGGGAAGGTCCAGGAGATGTGCATTGTTATTTTGCTCCAGGTCGTGTGAATGTGATTGGTGAGCATCAAGACTATAATGGTGGTCATGTGTTCCCAGCGGCATTGAAAGTGGGCATATACGGAGCTATCCGCTTGCGCGAGGATAGCAAGGTGCGTTTGCACTCTGACAATATGGAAAAAACAATAGTGGTAGATGTGAATGAACCATTGCAATATAACTTAGAGCATGATTGGGCTAATTATCCATTAGGGGTGATTCAATTCTTAAAAGATAAAGGTCACAAAGTCCCAGGTATGGATATATACTTCAATGGTAATTTACCAGCTGGTGCAGGGCTATCATCTTCTGCATGTATGCTCGATTTAACTGGGTATATGTTGCTTTCTGAGTTGAGATTAACACCAATTGATCGCACGGAACTTGCCCAAATGGCCATGCATGTAGAATACCACTTTGTAGGTGTAAAAGTAGGTATTATGGACATGTATGCTATTGCACATGGTAAAGATGGGCATGGCGTGTTGTTAGATTGCACGAATATGGAACGAAAACTAGTTCCATTGAATTGGCATGGACATACCCTTGTCATTATGAATACAAATAAACAAAGAGGTCTTGTGGATTCTAAGTTCAATGAGCGGAAAGGCGAATGTGATGCGGCTCATGAAATTATTCGTAAACATAAAGATATCTCTGGTTTGGCATTAGCTACATTAGATGATTTACAATATATTTCTGATGATGTGTTAGTACGTAGAGCGCGTCATGTAATTACTGAAAATTTACGTGTACTAGACTTTATGGAAGCTTTGGAAAATGCAGATTTAACAGGTATTGCACATTGCTTGAATGAGTCCCATAGATCTTTGCAGGTTGATTTTGAAGTCACTGGTAAAGAGCTTGACACGATTGTTGATTTAGCACGATCTCAAGAAGGATGTATTGCATCCCGTATGACAGGTGCAGGTTTTGGCGGTTGTGCGATTGCCCTTGTAAAAGATGAGCATATTGAGGCTTTTATGAGAGCTATTCCGGAAGAGTACGAGAAACAAATAGGTGTTACCCCTAGTCTTTATATTGCTGATATTGGTGACGGGGTGTATTCGCTGTAAAGGAGATAGAATCATGATAAAGCCACAAATAAGCAATGATGAAATTATTTTGAATTACATCAGACGCCATGGTCCCGTATCCAAGGCGTTGATTGCAAGACAAACAAAGATTACCCCTCCCACAGTTACTAATATCTGTACTAACTTAATTCGTAAAGGATTAGTTTATGAGGATCGTCAAGAACGATCGGCGTTAGGGCGACCATCGATGTTGTTGGACTTTAATCATGATTTAGAGACCTACCTGATTGTGCACGTAAGGACACATACCATTGTGTATTATGTGGTTACAGTGGGGCGGCAAATTTTGCATCAGTCTGAAACTACAATCATAGGTTGTAGTGCTGATGAGATTATGCAGCATATGTATCGTGGTATTCAAGATATCTTTAAAATGGATTATCAGATTAAGAGCATAGGCTTAGTGTTAAGAGGGCCTGTAGACTCTAGTAAAGGAATTTCCATTTATTCGCCAAATGGCAAGTGGAATAATATACCTTTTAAATATATCTTGGAAGAACGGTTTCATGTGCCTGTATATGTAGAAAATGATGTTCGTTGTCTATCAACGGGCGAATATTATTATGGTAGTGGTAAAGAAATGGATAATTTAATTGTCCTGAAGTTTAGTTACGGACTGGGCATATCCTTAATTTATCATGGAGAACTCTATCGCGGATTTAATGATAGTGCTGGTGAAATTGGATATGGTGTGATTCGATTAGATGAAGATGGCAATGAAGTGCGATTAGAAGATATTGCTTCAGAAACATCAATTCATGCCTATGTGTTAGAACAAATGGAAAAAGGTCGATATACATCGGTACAAGATAATCCACTAGTGATTAACAAAGCATTTCGAGTAGAGCCAATTTATGAAGCCGCAGTAGAAGGAGATGAAGTCTGTTTAGAAGCGTTGTCACAAGTAGGGCATTATTTGGGAATTGCCTTAGCTAACATAGCGAACTTATTTAATCCAGAGCGAATTATTTTAAGCAGTGCTATGGGTAATGCAGTAGGTGTTATGGACCCTATTTTACGACGTGTATTAGAACGGAACTCATATAAAACGCATTCAATTAATATAGAATACTCTGGCAATGGTTCGTATTACACCTTATTAGGAATGATTGATATTGTCAGCGCAAAACGAGCTGAAGAAGCTTGGTTACGGTAGGTACCACGACTAGATAATCTAGTCTTATGGGTATATAGGATATCTAAAAGGAGGATATTATTATGAAACGATCTTGGAAAGCAGCGTTGCTTGCATCAGCAGCAGTAGGTGCACTTGTGTTAGGTGGTTGCGGTAGCGATCAAGGAGCAAGCGGTGACAAACCTCAAGTAGGGGTTGCTATTTACAAATTTGATGACACTTTCATGAGTGGCGTACGTGCAGAAATTGATAAAGCTGCTAAAGACAAAGCTAAAGTGGACATTGTTGATAGCCAAAACTCTCAACCAACACAAAATGAAAAGATTGACTTATTCATCAATAAGAAATATAAAGCAATCGGCGTTAACGTAGTTGACCGTACAGCAGCAGGTGTTATCATTGACAAAGCTAAAGCAGCTAATATTCCATTGGTATTCTTGAACCGTGAGCCATTAAAAGAAGATATGGCAAAATGGGATAAAGTATATTATGTAGGTGCAAAAGCTGAACAAAGTGGTGAAATGCAAGGTAAAATCTTAGCAGATTACTTCAAAAAACATCCTGAAGCATACCATAGTAATGATGGAGTTATCCATTATGTTATGATTACTGGCGAACCAGGTCACCAAGATGCTGTACTTCGTACACAATACTCTGTGGAAGCCCTTAAAAAAGAAGGAATGAAAGTAGAAGAATTAGCAAGCGATACAGGTATGTGGGATCGTGTTAAAGGCCAAGAAAAAATGGCAGCCTTCCTAAGTCGTTATGGCGATAAAATTGATGCTGTAATCAGTAATAATGATGATATGGCATTAGGTGCTATTGAAGCGTTGAAAGCAGCTGGTTACTTTACAAATGGTAAATACATTCCAGTAGTAGGTGTAGATGCAACAACTCCTGCAGTACAAGCATTAAAAGACGGCACTTTACTTGGAACAGTATTAAATAATGCTAAAAAACAAGGCCAAGCTGTATTCAATCTTTCTTATGTATTAGCAAAAGGCGAAACACCTAATAAAGACAATGTAGGTTTTGAAATTGTTGATGGTAAATATATTTGGATACCTTATGAAATCGTAACAAAAGAAAATGCGGATAAAATTTTAGGTGACAGATAGGAAAATGCAGTAAGGGGGCATTCGCCCCCTTTATTGTCTGATTAATAGGAGGAAAATGTATGGGCGAGTACATATTAGAAATGCGCCAAATTACGAAGGAATTTCCTGGCGTAAAGGCCTTGGATAATGTCACTTTCAAAGTCCGACCAGGCACCGTACATGCTCTAATGGGAGAAAATGGCGCTGGAAAGTCTACTCTTATGAAATGCCTGTTCGGTATTTATAAGCCAGATCAAGGTGATATTGTCATCGATGATGAAGTTGTAGAAATGACGGATTCTCGGAAAGCTCTTGGACTTGGAATTTCTATGATTCATCAAGAGCTATACCCAGTATTGCAACGTAATGTAATGGAAAACCTATGGTTAGGTCGCTTTCCAACAAAGAAAATTGGTCCTTTCACATTTGTGGATCATAAAAAAATGAAGGAAGATACATTGGCATTGTTTAATGAAATCGACGTAGATATCGATCCTGAACAATTAGCTGGTGATTTATCAGTATCTAAATTACAAAATATTGAGATTGCTAAAGCAGTTTCGCATCAAGCACGAATTATCGTTATGGATGAGCCAACTTCTTCTCTTACCAGTGATGAAGTAGAACATCTATTTAAAATTATTAACTCCTTACGTAAAAAAGGAGTTGCAATCATTTATATTTCTCATAAGATGGAAGAAATCCTACGCATATCTGATGAAGTAACGATTATGCGTGATGGTCAATATATAGGCACTTGGCATGCGGATGAATTAACTACAGACCTAATTATTCAACGAATGGTAGGTCGCGAAATGACACAGTTATTCCCAGAGAAAACAAATACTCCAACAGAAGAAGTATTACGTGTAGAAAACTTAACATCTGTAAATCCGCACTCCTTCAAAAATGTGAGCTTTTCCTTACGTAAAGGCGAGGTTCTTGGTGTTGGTGGATTGGTAGGTGCGCAGCGTACAGAGGTTATTGAGGCTTTATTTGGTCTTCGAGGCATTGAATCTGGTAAGATTTATATGCATGATAAAGAAGTACGCATTCGTCACCCGAGAGATGCTAAAAAATTGGGTATGGCATTACTTACAGAAGAAAGACGTGCGACAGGGATTTTCCCAATGCTTACTATTGTAGATAATACAACAATGGCAGCATTACCTAAATATGAAAATAAGTTTAAAATATTAAATGATGTAAAACGCTTAGATGATACAAAAGAAGGCGTTGCTTCTTTACGAGTGAAAACACCTTCTACTGAGACGAAAATTCAGAGTCTTTCTGGTGGTAATCAACAAAAAGTATTGATTGCTCGTTGGTTAAATACAAATCCAGAAATCCTATTGTTAGATGAGCCAACACGAGGCATTGACGTAGGTGCTAAATATGAGATTTACTCTATTATCAATGAACTAGCTAGCGCGGGAAAAAGTATTATTATGATTTCCTCAGAAATGCCAGAGTTATTAGGTATGAGTGACCGTGTCATGGTAATGAGTAATGGTTATATGAGCGGGATTTTAGATGCTCATGAAGCGACAGAAGAAAAAATAATGGAACTAGCTACGGCTGGTTTAGTCTAGGAGGTATCGTATGAGCCAAGGTAAGTTAGGAAAGTTTCTTTCCCAAAATATTATCTATTTAGTACTAGTAGTACTAGTAGCGGCTATTTCTATGTATAGCCCAAACTTTTTATCCGTCACAAGTTTTCGTGACATTTTAATTCAGTCTTCCCCACGTATTATCATTGCATTAGGTTCTGCTATGATTTTGATTACTGCCGGTTGTGACTTATCTGCAGGGCGTGTGGTTGGTTTGACTGCTGTGGTATCAGCATCCTTAACACAGTTGCCAGATTATCCACGTCCGTTCTTTGAACATTTACCAGAACTACCATTGATTCTGCCAATCGTGATTGCTATCGTGGTGGGGGCTATTATCGGATTAGTATCTGGTTTGATTGTAGCCTATTTAAAAATCGTACCATTTATTTCCACATTAGGTACTATGGTTATTACTTATGGTATTTGTTCCTTGTATTTTGATATGGAACCAAATAACTCCCAACCAATTGGTGGTTTACGTCCTGAATTTACACAAATTGGTACAGGTTCTTTAGACTTAGGGTTTATGACGATTCCGTACATCGTTATTATCGCCGCTATCATTTCCTTAATCATGTATGTGGTATATAACAAAACGATTCTTGGTAAAAACATGTTTGCCATCGGTGGTAATCCACAAGCGGCTGTGGTATCTGGTATCAATGTAGCAGTAACATTGGTGATTATCTATGTTATCGCTGGTGCCTTATATGGCGTAGGCGGTATCTTAGAAGCTGCTCGTACGGGTGGTGCTACCAATAACTATGGTAACATGTATGAGTTAGATGCTATCGCTGCATCTGTTGTAGGTGGTGTATCCATCACTGGAGGTATCGGTACTGTACCTGGTATCATCGCTGGTGTACTGATTTTTACAGTTATTAACTATGGTTTAACATTCGTTGGTATGGGACCATACTGGCAATTAATTATTAAAGGTTTAATCATTGTTGTAGCGGTTGCTTTCGACGTACGTAAATCTATGGCTCGTAAATAATTAAATAGCGAAATGATTAGCCCTCGGCTTTCACATAATTGTGAAAGTCGGGGGTTTTGTATTGTTTCTATTCATATTAGATGAGTGGCAGATGTCTATTTGGTTATCTCAAAACTATGGGAGAATTTCTGAGAATATACTATAGAATATACTATAGA
>OBVV01000094.1_pt1 | contig 43962 bp, 23 predicted proteins | sample 1476221 | NCBI WGS metagenome assembly OBVV01 (sample SAMEA2580029, study PRJEB22360) | human gut metagenome | biome: human gut; feature: human-associated habitat; material: faeces | place: Denmark | collected 2008/2010 | reverse complement strand
GAACGAATTACAGGGACACATATAGAAATTGGCAATGCATGTGTTCCATAGAAGAAAACAAGCATCTTCTTCTCGCTGAATACCAACGGTATATCCAAATCCGAATACTTCTCGTAGCTGAATGCCTGACATTATTCACTCGGTAAGTCAGTAATTCATTAAGTCAGTACGACAGAACGACAGACGCTCTGATTTTTTCTCCCGAAAAGCGTAATCCGACATTTGCTTTTCGGGAGTTTTTCCGTTTGCACAACCCGTTTCCTGCCCCAAACCATTGAAAGTTTTTGTTTCGGGGGCTATTTGTCACCATTCTGCCGTGTTTTGCATAACAACCTATCCGATAATTGATTATATTTTTGCAGCTGGTAATTTTCAAACTTAAAACCATTTGATTATGTCAGCTATCGAACAACAGGACAGCCACAGACCGCCATCGGATGGCGGCATGGCAAAGGAAGAATTTATCCGTGTCGGGACAACGCTCTACAAGATTGTGGAGCAACCGAGACTGAACGGAGGGTATGTGAAGAAACGCATCGCATGGAACAACGAGACCCTGCGACAGGATTACGGCAAGGATTACATCGGCAGTGTTCCCAAGTATGACGGCTTCTGCACCGTACCCGAACACATCGGCTACCGTTCCGTGGTCGGCAAGTTCCTTAACCTTTACGAACCGATAGACCACCGACCGCAGGAGGGCGATTTATCGCATATCCAATCTTTGGTACGGCACATCTTCGGGGAACAATACGAGTTGGGGATGGACTATCTGCAACTGCTCTACCTGCAACCGATTCAGAAGTTGCCTATCCTGCTGTTGGTATCGGAAGAACGCAACACAGGCAAAAGCACATTCCTGAACTTTCTGAAACTCCTCTTTCAGAACAATGTGACTTTCAACACCAACGAGGACTTCCGAAGCCAGTTCAATTCCGATTGGGCTGGCAAACTGCTCATCGTGGTGGATGAGGTGTTGCTCAACCGCAGGGAGGACAGCGAACGGTTGAAGAACCTCAGCACCACACTTTCCTATAAGGTGGAAGCCAAAGGCAAAGACCGTGACGAGATTGCGTTCTTCGCCAAATTCGTGCTGTGCTCCAACAACGAGCATCTGCCCGTAATCATAGACGCAGGGGAAACACGCTATTGGGTACGCAAGATAGACCGCTTGCAGTCCGATGATACCGACTTCCTGCAAAAGCTGAAAGCGGAGATACCCGCCTTTCTCCATTTCCTGCAACACAGAAAACTGTCCACCGAAAAGGAAAGCCGGATGTGGTTCAACCCCACATTGCTGCATACAGAAGCCTTGCAGAAGATTATCCGTAGCAACCGCAATCGGCTGGAGATAGAGATGTCGGAACTGCTGCTTGACATTATGGTTGCAATGGATGTGGATAGCGTTTCATTCTGCCTTAACGACCTTGTCGTACTGCTGGTGCACTCGCAGGTAAAGGCGGAAAAGCACCAAGTGCGTAAGGTGGTGCAGGAGTGCTGGAAACTGACACCTGCACCAAACGGGCTTACCTACACCACCTATCAGGGCAATTACAACAGAAGTTGTCACTATGAGCCGATAAAGAGGGTGGGACGCTTCTACACCGTCACAAGGGAGCAACTTGAATCCTTGTAACACTATCATTTTTCTGTTGAATTGTTGAATATGGGTATAAATACACTGACAATAAACGATATACATTCTCAACAAAATCTCAACAAGCCAAAAGAGAAGTTGAGAGACCACCGACACCCGTTTGTGAATTTCTCTTTTGGCGAGTGGTTTGTTGAGAAGATGTTGAGAGGTTACGAGGCTGTATATAAATATATTACATTGACAATTCATCAAATCAACAAATTTTCATCAACTTCAAAACCGTATGTAATATGACAATCCAAGATGTAAAGCAAATCAAACTGGCAGACTATCTGCAAAGTCTGGGCTATACGCCTGTAAAGCAACAAGGCAGGAACCTGTGGTACAAATCACCGTTACGGGAAGAAACGGACGCATCGTTCAAGGTAAACACCGAGCTTGAAAAATGGTACGACTTCGGCATCGGCAAAGGCGGAAACATCCTCGCATTGGCAGCGGAACTCTACCGTTCGGAAGATGTAGCCTATCTGCTGAAACGCATAGAGGAGCGGACAGCATACATCCGCCCTGCATCGTTCTCTTTTGGCAGACAGCATTCCGACAATCAGCCTTATCAGGGATTAAAGGTTGGAGAATTGTCCTCTCCTGCTCTTATAGCCTATCTGCAAGAAAGGGGAATAAACATCGGACTTGCCAAAAGAGAATGCAGGGAGCTTCGGTTTATGAATGCCGACAAACCCTATTTTGCCATCGGCTTTCCGAACATGGCAGGAGGATATGAAGTGCGCAACAGATACTTCAAGGGATGTGTCGCCCCGAAAGACATCACCCATATCCGACAGCAGGACGGACAACGATGTATGTGTTACCTGTTCGAGGGGTTCATGGATTACCTCTCATTCCTTACCATCCGAGTGAGAAACAATCCGCAACACCCGCAATTGGACACACAGGACTATGTCATACTGAACTCCGTTTCCAATCTTGCGAAAGCGGAAAGCTTATTGGAAACCTACACCAGAATCGGCTGTTTCCTTGACAACGACACGGCAGGACGGAACACTTGCAAGAAGCTGAAAGAGAAGTTTGGGGAACGGCTGCTTGACAAGTCAATGTACTATCGTGAGTATAAGGACTTGAACGACTACCTGTGCGGTAAGCCCTTGTCCCAATCGGCAGAGCCGATAAAGGAGAAGAAGCAAGTCCAATCCGCAAGGCGGATGATGCAGCCACCGAAAAAGAAAGGGGGATTTCATCTGTAATATGCTCGTCTGCTTTCCCAAAGGTATTTAGGCAGAAATACCATAGCTCAATAGGGCGTTTTCTTCACGCATTACTCCGTAACGCTAAAAACACCCTATCGAGCCAAAGGGAAATCCCTTTGGAAACCCTGTGCAAACGAGAGCAGAAGCCAAACTCGTTTGGATTATGCCGAGTGCTGCAATGGTTCATTTGCATAATAAACCCTGTGAGCCGATGCCACAGGCAGAGAGAAGAAACATAACGATAACCGCAAAAACAGTAATGATATGGGATATTTTTCATTGGACATTAAGAAAGCAAAGGGTACATCGGACACCACGCAGTCCGACCATATAGAGAGAAAGATAATACCTAAAAATGCAGACCCGACAAGGACACATCTGAACAGGGTGCTTGTCGAATACCCCGATGGCGTTCACGGCAGGGATGAAGCGATTGCGCACAGACTGAACACAGCAGGCATCAGACGGAAAATCACACACGACCAAGTCCGTGTCGTTCGGGTGGTCTTGTCGGGTACGCACGAGGACATGATGAACATACAGGAAAAAGGAGAACTCGATGAATGGTGCAACGACAGCATCCAATGGCTGCAAGCCACATTCGGCAAAGACAATGTGGTTGCCGCACATCTGCACATGGACGAGAAGACTCCGCACATCCACGCAGCCGTTGTTCCCATCGTGACGGGTGAAAGGCGCAAAGCCAAGAAAGAGCAGACGGACGGTAAGCGCAAGTACCGCAAGAAAACAAATTCCGTCCGTTTGTGTGCCGATGACCTGTTCAACCGCCAGACCCTGGTCGCCTACCACGACAATTACGCAAGGGTGATGGCGAAATACGGATTGCAGCGTGGGGTACGGGGTTCGGAAGCACGGCACACCACCACCATGCAGTATTATAGGAACTTGAAAAAGAAGAATGAAGTCCTCGAAACTGAAACCAGACTGTTGCAGGAGAAGAAAGCCGAGGCGCAGGAGGAACTGAAGCAGGTGAAAGCGGAAATCCGTACCGACAAGCTCAAAAGCGCAGCCACCGATACGGCAACCGCCCTTGCAAGCAGTGTGGGCTCTCTTTTCGGAAGTGGAAAGATGAAATCGTTGGAACGCAGGAACGAGGACTTGCAAGACCGCATCCTTGAACTTGAAGACGAAGCCCGACAACGGGAACGGCAACAAGCCAAGCAGATACAGGAGATAAGAAACGCTTACGAGCAACAGCACCGCAAGCTGTCGGAGTTTGCGGATTTTGTCAGACGCTACTTTCCGTATGTGGAGAAGCTGATGCCCGTGATAAGTTTCCTGCGTGAACGTTTGGGCTTTAATGACGGGATAATCAGAAGACTGTGCGAGTTCAAGGAGGTCGGGATAAAAGGCGAACTCTATTCTTCCGAATTTAACCGAAGTTTTGATACCCGACATTCCGTCTGCTCCATCAAACAGGATGAAAACGGTAAATTCGATTTCAAGATAGACGGGGTTTCACACGTGAGCTGGTTCAGAAAGAAAATGAATGAGTTCAGAGAAGCTATCGGAATACCGAAGCCGAGGCAAAATCGTGGTATAAAATACTAATTTGGAAAGGCGGATGGTTATGCCATCCGCCTAGTTTTGGATTAAGGAGCTGAGAGTTCTTGTATCTAAATGTTTAATTGTGCATGTGTTAACAAAATATTGAACAACAATTATTTCCAATCGAATTAAAATAAGTATCTTTGTAACTTGGATATGTTATACGTCATCCCCAAGCAGGAAATTACTAATGGACCATTTGACAAAGGAACAACGCCATAAAAATATGGCTGCAAACAAAAGCAAAGGAACCAAACTTGAAATAATGTTTGGAAAATTCCTGTGGAACGCTGGAATAAGGTATCGCAAAAATGATAAGTCGGTATTTGGCAAACCCGATTTTGTCCTTAGAGGGTCTAAAATTGCGATATTTTGTGATGGTGAGTTTTGGCATGGTAGAAATTGGAATATTAGAAAGAATGACCATAAAAGCAATTGTAAGTTTTGGCACTCTAAAATCGAGCGAAATATAGAACGCGACAAGGAGGTCAATGAAGAATTGCGCAAACAAGGTTGGAAAGTCTTTCGATTTTGGGAGACAGAAATAACAGTGAATCCTGATGTATGTTTAAATGAGGTTTTAAATTATATGAATAGAAAATCAACAACTGACGAAAAAATAGCCATCACAAAAATGTGTGGCGGAGGAAAAATATCGATGCAAATGTACGGACCTCATTCGCTAAATGAGGATGGAAGTATAATTTCATTTGAAGAACAAATGGCGATTGTGTCTCACTACCTGCACAATCAAGGCAACAAATACGCCAAACCATATGAGATAAAAGCAGAAGGTCTGATAGAGGATATATACAACATCCATCAAAAGAAATCTGATATACAATGTGTATCAGATGTTTGTGTTCAGTATTCTTTGTTCTCCGATTTGTTTGCCGTTCCGTTCTTACCGATAGAAAAGCCCGAATTTACATTCATTGATTTATTTGCTGGTATCGGTGGGTTTAGAATGGCAATGCAAAATCTTGGTGGCAAGTGTGTGTTTTCTTCCGAATGGGATGTACAGGCACAAAAAACTTACCTGTTGAATTACGGTGAAGTTCCCTTTGGAGATATTACCAAAGAATCCACGAAGTCATTTATACCCGATGATTTTGATATTCTGTGTGCTGGATTCCCTTGTCAGGCATTTTCATTAGCCGGGAAACGTCTTGGATTTGAAGAAACCAGAGGTACATTGTTTTTTGATGTAGCAGAAATCATACGTCGTAAGCGTCCAAAGGCATTTTTTTTGGAAAATGTCAAAGGATTGCTTATTCATGACAAAGGGAAAACAATCCAAACGATATTAAAAGTTTTAAGAGAAGATTTGGATTATTACGTTCCAGAGCCTCAAATAGTAAACGCAATGAATTTCGGAGTTCCGCAGCATAGAGAAAGAGTGTATATTGTTGGCTTTAGAAAAGACCAAAATGTCAATGAATTTACATATCCAACCCCAACTGATACAACTAAAACTTTTGCTGATATAAAAGAAAAAAATACAGTTTCTGCAAAATATTATTTATCAACTCAATATGTGAAGACACTTGTAGCACATAAAGAAAGACACGCAGCAAAAGGTAACGGTTTCGGATATGAAATAATACCGGATAATGGTGTCGCAAATGCTATTGTTGTAGGCGGAATGGGGAGAGAACGCAATCTTGTAATTGATAATCGTCTTGAAGATTTTACACCTGTTACCAACATCAAAGGAGAAATAAACCGTGATGGATTGCGCAGGATGACCCCACGAGAATGGGCTCGTTTACAAGGTTTTCCAGATAATTTCATAATCGGAGTGGCAGATGCATCTGCTTACAAGCAATTTGGAAATTCTGTTGCAGTACCTGCAATTCAAGCAACTGCACAGGAAATAATTAAACGAATCAACCTTTCAAAATCCAAAAAATATGGCACTGACAGGAAATAAAGGAGAATGGAGTGAAATCTACACTTTGCTCAAATTATTAGGAGAAGGAAAAGTTTATGCCGGAGACCAACACATGAACAAAATTCACGATTTGTTCTATCCCATAATAATGATTCTTCGCCAAGAAAAAGAGGGTAATTTCAACTACAAACTACAAGATAGAGATGTAGTGATTCAAACCCCAGAAGGAGAAGAGTTATTGAGAATCCCTGCATCAGTGTTTTTAGTAGAAGCAGAGAATTTATTGAAAGCTATCAATGAAAATGATGGAGCATTTACCGTTCCGAAAATTGAAGCCTTCATGAATCGAATTTATTGCCATGCTTTGAAGGCGAAATCATCTGATAAAACAGATATACGAATCATTTTGCATGACCGAAGAACTAAGATAAATTCTGAAATGGGATTCAGTATAAAATCTCAACTCGGAGGGGATTCAACACTATTAAATGCAAGTAAAGCCACGAACTTTAATTTTAAGATAGAGGGAACTTCTCTTTCTGATGAAGATATTGCAAAAATCAATTCTTTGAATCCAACAAGAAATAAGGTTATATAGAGATATAAAGCAATAACAAAGAAAGGTTGCAAATTGATATTTGACAAAGTGGATAATTCTACATTTCGTAATAACCTCATTATGCTTGATGGAGACCTGCCGTCCATAATTGCCAATTTGCTTTTAGAACAGTTGAATAGTGGTGTATCCACATTGAAAGAATTGGTAGAACAGATTACAGAAACCAACCCTTTGGGGTACGATACAGAACAAGCATCGCCTTTTTATGCTTACAAAATCAAACATCTTTTGACTTCGGCAGCATTAGGTATGATGCCCGCAACTGCTTGGAGCGGAAAATTTGATGCAAATGGTGGTTATTTGGTCGTAAAAAAAGATGGTGAAATTCTTTGTTATCACTTTTACGACCGTAATCGTTTTGAAGACTATCTTTTCTCTAATGCATATCTGGAACGTTCAAGTACTTCACGCCATGAATATGCATCAATCATCAAAGAAAATGATGGTACTCTTTCGTTCAAACTCAATTTTCAAGTTAGATTAAAATAAGATAAATCATTATGCATCATTATAAAGGTTCAGAATGGAATAAATGGGATTTGCATATACACACCCCTGAATCTGGTATGGCAAATCAGTTTGGGAATGATTGGGACAAATATGTTCTATCTCTTTTTAAAAGTGTTATTGCAAACAATATTGCAGTTATCGGGATTACGGATTATTTTACAATTGATGGCTATAAGAAGTTGTTAACGGATTATTTAAGCAATGACCAAAAAATGAAATCATTGTTTACGCCAGCAGAAATCTCGGCAATAAAAAATATTGCAATTTTTCCTAATATAGAATTTAGATTAAAAACAATAGTAAATGGAAGCCGCATTAACTATCACATAATCTTTTCCAACGAAGTTGCAATCGAGGACATAGAAGAAAATTTCCTACATGAGATAGAGTTTGTTTATGAGGGATTGCCATTCGATACTCCCAATAAAAGAAAACTTAAAAGGCGAAATATTGAAGAACATGGAAGAAGTATTAAAGAGCAACAAGGTGAGTTCAAAGGGTCTGATTTTACAGTGGGTTGCACTACCGCTGTTATTGATGAGCAACAAATAACAGAAATTCTATCTAAGCATAAGGATAAATTTGAGGGGAAGTATATTGTTGCAATACCTGTTGATGAGGATTTGTCAAAGATTTCATGGCGAGGTCAAGACCATATGGTTCGAAAATATTTTTACCAAGTAGCAAATATGTTTTTTGCTACTAATAGAGGAACTATAGACTTTGGATTGGGGAAAAAACATGCTACACTGGAAGATTATCTTAATGAATTTAAAACTCTTAAACCATGTATATGTGGTTCTGATGCCCATTCTTTGGATTCATTATGCGTTTTTCCCAATGGGTTAAGCTGCTGGATTAAAGCAGAACCTACATTTGAAGGACTAATGCAGGTTTTATATGAACCAGAGGAACGTGTAAAAATTCAACAAAGCATACCAGACGAAAAGAATTTATACCAAATCATTGAATCTATAACATTGGATGAAGATGGTTTTTGGCAGGGAACAATACATCTGAATCCTAATTTGAATACAATTATTGGAGGGCGTTCTACAGGCAAATCTTCTTTGTTAAAAGCAATTGCTGCAAAACATGATGCAATGTTAGTAGATGAAAAGGATTATATTCACCAACATCTTAAAGGAGTTAAAATACGATGGAAAGATGGAGGAGATGAAACTGGGCATAAAATAGATTACTATAAACAGAATTACATGCACAATATAGCATGTTCAAGAAAGCAAACCAATGAACTGGTCGAAAGCATATTACGTTCCAAGGATTCAGAAGGTTTGTTGTCAAATTATTCTGAAGTAAATACTTTGATAGAAAGAGAGATAACCTCATCTGTGTTTAATTTGTTTCAATTGAAAAAGGAATATTTTCAATTGCTCAATAATCTTAGAGAGAAAGGAAATAAGTCAGGAGTTGAACAACAATTGCAACTATTAAAAGAAAGTGCAACCACATTACAAAAAAGTAGCATTCTAACAGAGACAGAAATAGAAACATACAATGGTTTATTAGCACAACTTTCAATAAAAGAGAAAGATATTAATCTAGCAGAATCGGATATCAAATTGTTTCAAAAGCTACGAACAATTACTCCTATCATACATAACTTTGAAGGACTTAATTCTTTTGACTCTCTATCATTTAGGACAAATAGCTCCGAAGTTTCAAGGCTTTTTAATGGTTTGCGTATTAGAACAGAAACTGAGTGGACAAGTATTGTAGATGAGTTTATTGATAAAACTGACGCTGCTAAACAGCAATTATTGATAGAAAAAACAGCAATATTGGAAGCAGACATTTACAAACGCGGAGAGCAATTTTATAAAGATAATAAAGAATTACAATCTGTTTTGCTGCGAATAAAAGAAGAAGAGAAAGTGCTTGCTGAAATAAATAATTTGGAGGCTAAGAAAAACTCTTTACATACACAAATACAACAATTCGTAAAAGAAATTGTAAACAGACACATAGAATACAAAAAAGAAATTGACAAATTAGTTGATAGTCTCAAAGTAGAGTATGACGGATTATCAATATCTGTAACAAAGGAGTTCCAAAAAGAAGAAATGAAATCTTTTTTGGAATCTCGGTGTAATTTACGTGGAATAGAACGGCAGCAATATATAGCGAACCTAGTATCACGTTATGATTCTGATATAGAAACTCAAGCATATACCCTAATCAAAGATTTGCTTAATGAAAAAGTTGAATTTAAAAATTCGTACGCTTCACCTAACGTAGCCAGTGAATTCTTTTCAAAAAATTGGTATGCTTTATCTTATCAATTGTCATATCAAGGTGATTTATTTGAAATGATGTCTGAAGGTAAACAAGCATTCGTTATTTTAAAATTGCTTCTTGAATTCAGTGATAAAAAATGTCCTATATTAATTGACCAACCTGAAGATAGCTTGGATAATCGTGCCATATATCAAGAGTTAGTGGAATATATCAAAGCAAAGAAAAAAGACAGACAGATTGTTTTGGTGACGCATAATTCAAATGTAGTGGTCAGTGCTGATGCGGAAAATGTAATTGTAGCAAATCAAGAAGGCTCTAATAGTCATAATTATGGAAAATATAAATTCCAATATATCAATGGAGCTTTAGAACGGACTAAAAAATGTAATCCTGCAGAAGCAATAATTTTGGAATCACAAGGGATTCGTGAACATGTTTGCGATATACTTGAAGGAGGTAAAGTGGCATTTGAAAAAAGAGAGCAAAAATATGGATTTGGGAAATATGCAAATTCGAATAATTGAATAAAACAAAAGTAGCTATTGATTTGCATTAACAAATTAAATAACTACTTTTGCTCAGAGTTACTTGAAAGGTAAATCAGGGAAGAACGTAGGAAATAGCACGGTTGCCAAATCATTACCTCAAAATTGGGTAATTCTCCCAAAGTCCTTTATATAAGGCACTAACAGAAGTTTTCCAAAATTACAAAAAAATCTATGATCTTTACGCCTATATAATGAAAAAGAAGCCTCCCCTACTCTCTTTTTATTTTTACTTCAGTCCCAAATCCATCTGTTTTACAATTGGATTTCTTTATACAAAAAAAGATAATAACTAATTCACATCCCCCTGTTGATAACGGTTGAAAACATGTAAAAAGGATGAGGATATCATTTCAAAAGTATTTCTTGCATATTTCAAATAATGGTATAACATACACTTAAAATCAACAATCCAAAAATTAATCACATAACTTAAACAATCAATATCAACACAATTTAATCACTATTTCAGGCGTTCATAACCATAAAGTTTTTAACTCATATTCTTATCAACAATATGTTAATAGAATAAGTAAAACCTGTATTATCAGTATTTAAGCCGGTTGATTATTTATTCATATCTTGGTATTATATATAAATAACTTATCAGGCAAGAGAAAGAACTCTTTTTTACTAACAATATAAACAGCCTATTATTAATACCATATTTCTTTTTTTTGAAAGAAGGAGAAAAAATATAGATATAATAGATACAAAGAAATTGTTGGTAACTGTTTATTGTGTTTCTTGAAATGTAACCTGTAATAATTTCCTGCGTCTAAGTAACAGAAATAAAAGGTAGAAGATCGCGGTCTTTTTATTAACTAATGCACTAAGATAAAGAATATGATAAAAAGAATATTGGTTGCCACATCACTTTTGTGTATGTGCTGCATACTTTTTGCTCAAAATGTACAGGTTAAAGGAAAAGTAGTTTCAGAAAATGAAGCGGTGGAATTTGCGAATGTCGTATTGCAGACAAAGGATTCTATATTTATAGCCGGAGGAGTAACCGACAGTAAAGGAAGGTTCATGATGGAGAATATCCAAGCTGGAAGTTATCTGCTTTGTATTTCCGGTATGGGATATACCTCCCGGATTATATCATTGGATCATTTAGCTGTTTCTAAGGATTTAGGCGTTATCATGATATCTCCGGAATCGATCCTGTTAAAGGAAGTGGTGGTAACGGGAGCCAGTGTGATAAATGCCGCCGACAGGAAAATTATCCTTCCTACAGCACATCAGTTAAAATCGGCCGGCAATGGTCTGTCTTTATTGCAGCAGATGAAGCTGAGCAGAATACAAGTGGATCAAATGCGTAACAAGGTAACATCCTCCGGTGAAGGGGATGTACAGTTACGGATGAATGGAGTAAATGCCGAGATACAGGATATATTGGTTCTTCGTCCTGAAGATGTGATTCGTATAGAATATCATGATGCTCCCGGTTTGCGATATGGGGATAATACGGCTGCTGTGATTGATTACATTGTAAGACGGCATGAAACCGGTGGCTATGTGGCTTTGGATGCGCAGGATTCTCCGCACGTACTTTTTGGAAACAATAATTTTATGGTGAAAATAAACCATAAAAAGTCAGAATTCGGTTTGAATTATAATAATGTTTATCGTTCGGTAGATAATTATTGGCGTAATAATTGGGAAACTTTCCGCTATGAGGATGGTTCTTCCTTTACACGGGTGGAAGATGGTATTCCGAGTAGAATTTCCACTTATGGGCATAATATAGGATTGAATTATAGTTTTCAGGATCAGGGGAAATGGTTCTTTAATTCCACTGTACGGTGGGCTTTTAATAAGAACAAGCAGAATAACCAAAGCAGTCTGTATGTTTTGGAGAAGCCTGAAGAAATTTTGATGATGAAAGAACATAGTACGGGCCGGACTTCCCGTCCGTCGGTGGACTTGTATTTTCAATGTAAACTGAACAATGACCAGTCATTGATTATCAATGCTGTGACTACTTATATTGACACTCAAAGTGACAGGAGTTATACGGAGGGGAAGAGTGATGAACCGCTGACTGATATTTATTCTACCGTATCGGGAAATAAATATTCATTTATAGGAGAGGGTATTTATGAAAGGAAAGTAACCAAGAAGAGCAGATTGAGTGCAGGAGTGAAATATCAGCAAAGTCTGGCGGATAATACCTATGGTGGAAACGAGTCATCTGAAACAAAGATGCATGAAACCCATGCGACAGCTTATGTGGAATACAGTGGGAAAATGGATCGTTTCAATTATTCTTTTGGACTGCAAGGCAGTTATTCCCGATTCAAACAGAAAGAGGAAGGATATAACAGGTATTCGTTATTGCCCCGTTTGAGATTGGGGTATCAATTTTCAGATAATGTCTTTGTCCGTTACCGGGGACAGATTTCACGTAAATCGCCCGGTTTGTCCGATATGGGAAATGTGAGACAATTAATTGACTCTTTACAGGTGAGAAGCGGAAATCCGGAATTAAAGATATTCACAGTATATAAAAATGAGTCGGAGGCAGATTTCCGGAAAGGTTTGTTTAGTGGTAATTTTCATTTGTCGTATCAGTATCAGCACAGGCCTATCATGGAAGAAACCATACGAGATAAGAATAACAGTTTTGTCCGTACCAATGCCAATCAGTTAAGTTGGCAGAAATTGAATCCTGAGTTGGAATTGAAACTCGGTCCTCTGAAAGATATTTTGACTTTTTCTTTTTCTACCGGTATAAATTATTATGATAGTCGTGGTTTGGATTATCATCATACATATACCAATTGGTATTACAGGGCCGAAGTGATGGCATCTTATAAAAGATGGTCCGGATTCTTTCAAATGGAAAATCATCGGAATAATTTCTATGGGGAAACATTGTCATACGGAGAGAGTTTTCATACCTTGGGATTGTCCTATCGATACAAGCGTTTAAATATCGGGATGATGACTTTGAATCCATTTGTTGATAATTACAGAATGGGAGGAGAAATGTTCAGTAAAGTGGCTCCTTCTAAGAATTGGTGGTATGTGAAAGAGAGCTGCCGCTTGTTTGTGGCAAAAGTATCATGGAATATCAGTTTTGGACGTAAGTATGAAACCATGCAGAAACGTGTGAATAACGAAGATAGCAATGCAGGTACATTGAAGTCGGGGAAATAAAAATCACTATTTTGGGTGGTCATAACCATAAAGTTTTTAACTTTGCATATTATCAATACCCATATTTCTTTTTTTGAAAGAAGGAGAAAAAATATAGATATAATGAATAAAGAGGAATGGTTGAAAAAAGGGTATGTTACCGAACCGGTAGACAAAACTCTGGATTTGAAAACTGAAATTGATAAGTTGCGTAAGGAAAAGAATGCGCTTATCCTAGGTCACTATTACCAGTCGGGCGAAATACAAGATATTGCCGACTTTGTAGGTGACAGCTTGGCGCTGGCACAATGGGCAGCTAAAACGGATGCGGATATCATTGTGATGTGTGGTGTCCACTTTATGGGTGAAACGGCTAAGATTCTTTGTCCTGATAAAAAAGTGCTGGTGCCGGATTTGAATGCAGGCTGTTCGCTGGCCGACAGTTGTCCTGCCGATGAATTTGCCAATTTTGTCAAAGCGCATCCCGATCATACGGTGATCTCGTATGTCAATACCACGGCGGCCGTTAAAGCGGTGACCGATGTGGTGGTTACTTCCACCAATGCCAAGCAGATTGTGGAAAGCTTTCCGGAAGATGAAAAGATTATTTTCGGTCCCGACAGAAACTTGGGTAATTACATCAATTCGATTACGGGACGCAATATGTTGCTTTGGGACGGTGCCTGCCATGTACACGAACAGTTCTCCGTGGAAAAGATCCTGGAATTGAAGAAGCAGTATCCCGATGCTGCCATTCTGGTGCATCCCGAATGTAAAGGAGCTGTTTCCAAGTTGGCGGACAAGGTTGCTTCTACGGCAGGCTTGTTGAAATATGCCGTAGCCAGTGACAAGAAAGATTTTATTGTGGCTACGGAAAGCGGTATTCTGCACGAGATGCGTAAGCAGTGTCCTGAAAAGAACTTTATTCCTGCTCCTCCCGAAGACAGTACGTGTGCTTGCAATGAATGCAACTTCATGCGTCTGAATACGTTGGAAAAATTATATAATACCTTGAAATATGAATGGCCCGAAGTGACAGTGGATGAAGCTGTGGCCAAGGAAGCGGTGAAACCGATTAAGAAGATGCTGGAGATCTCCGAGAAACTGGGGTTATAACCTAGATGAAAAAATGGAAGTGATAAAAGACTTGTTTTCTATTCCGAAAAGTAAAGGAGAATTTTTTTGGAAAGGATTCATCATAGGATGTATTATCGGAATAGGAATTGTTTTATTAATGTTACTCTCTTGAATAATTTTGGCGGAATAATGATTTTCATAATACATTATTCCGCTAAAATTATTTAAGGAAATAAGAGAATGATAGAATGAAAATAATACTGTGGAAAAAATAACCCTCCTTTTCAAGAACCGTAGAATGGGAGATTTCGTATGCAATTTTACTGCTGTAGTGCTTGGTATCATCCTTACCTTTATGGGAAGCGATTGGATAGAGAAACGAAATACGCAACGGGATGTGAAGAGTGCCCTTCTGTTAGTAAAAGCGGAATTAAAGGCTAATAGACAAACTATTTTAGACGGAAAGCAAAAAATAGAGAGAGAAATATGAGTTGTTATTTGTAATATTATGAAGCACATTCTTTTTCTTTTATTATTCAATATACTTTCTTTTGTATCTCTTCAATCGCAACCATCTTGCGTTTTTACTCAATATACTACTAAAGATGGGTTGATACAAAAGACTATTAGTTATATTTTACAAGATCGTAAAGGTTTTATTTGGGTATCTACCTGGGATGGAATTAACCGTTTTGATGGATATACATTTAAAAATTACAAAGCTCGTCCGGGAGACCTCATTGGTTTTATTAATAATCGTGTGGATTATATTGCAGAAGATCATCAAGGTTTTATATGGGCTTTAAGTTATGATGGTCATGTATACCGTTTTGACCCTAGGACGGAGAGTTTCTTTCCTTTACCTTATGATGACTATCAGGCTAGGCAAATCTATATTTCTCCTACCGGCTGTATATGGATTACCACAGAAAAAGCACTGTTATTAGTGACATATCAGGATGACGATAGCCAGATTGTGATAGAGAATTTTTCGGCAGATAACCAGATTTCGTCTGATGAAAAGATAAATCAGATATATGCTGATAAAGAAAAGAGTGAATGGATACTGACCAGTAATGGAATTTATTTAATAACTAGAGATTCGAAACGAATCATTTCTTTTTTTACGGAAAAGTATCCTCAGAATAGTGCTTTTTATAAAGTGACAGAAACTGAAGATTATCTTTTTTTCAGTTCCGAAAAAGGTTCTATACAACGCTATAATAAACAAACAAAGGAGTTTACTCTTATAAAATTACCTGTTGATTCTTCGGTAACTTGCCTGCAAGTCTTAGGAAATAAGGAATTAGTTTGTGGTACGAGGGAAGATGGATTTTTTGTTGTTAATGTAGAGAATGGACAAAGCCGACAATATAAAAGGACCCTTTTTCCTCAACTTCCGAGTGATTGTATAAAAAGTATTTATGTAAGCCGGAATCATGAAGTATGGATACAGCATGATAAAGAGGGAATTACATTATTTCATCTTCAAAGTGGGAATATAGACTATTTTAATCCTGTCAGTGGAAGAGATAAATCGGAAGCTAATTCAGAATTATTTATTGTTGAAGACAACTCCGGTAATTTATGGATACATCCTCCAAAAGGAGAATTGTTTTATTATAATCGTTCGGTAAATCAGCTGGTTCCGTTTTCCAATCCGGCATTATCATTAGAAAAGCACAAGATTGCTAATCGTATTACTGCTCTTTTTATGGACAGGCAAGAAAATATGTGGATAGGTTCTTATGATAACGGATTGGAAAAAGTTACTTTTAATGATACCTTTTTCAAATTTTATACAGATCCTACCCGATATGAAAGAACCGGCCAGAATAATGCCCGGGCACTGTTGTATGATAATAAAAATAGACTATGGATAGCTTGTAAAGATAAAACCATCGCTATTTATGACAATAGTCATAATTTCTTAGGTTATCTTCATTTCGATGGCAGTGTTTCGATGCAGCCGGATACTTCATTGGGAATGGCTTATGCTATTACTCAGGATAAGTCCGGTACCATTTGGATAGGTACTAAAGGAAATGGCCTGATAGAAGTCCAGCCCGGTCATAGTTCGTTACATTTTTTATTGAAGCAATACAAATATTCTGTTGAAGACATATATAGTCTTAGTCATAATGATATTTATGCGGTATGTGAAGATGCTGTAGGAAGAATATGGATTGCAACCTTTGGTGGTGGAGTGAATTATATGGAGCAGATAGAGGGTAAGACTCGTTTTATTAACTATCGTAACAAGCTGAAAAAATTCCCTATTCCTTTATGTTATCGTACTCGGGACCTTGTTTCTGATGGTAATGGAAGAATATGGATTGCTACAAGTAATGGTCTGCTTGCTTGCAAAGAAAAGTTTTCTGATGCCGAACAATTGGAATTCGAACATTATACACGTACTCCGGAAGATATAAACAGCTTGAGTAATAATAATATAAATCGTGTTTTTCTAACTCGTGAAAAAGAACTCTATGTTTTGACTTTCGGAGGAGGGCTCAATAAATTGGTTTCTTTAAAAGATGGAAAAGCTCATTTTAATGTGTATACCACATTAAATAATCTTCCGTCCGACCTTCTTGTGACGATGGTAGAAGATAAAAAAGGAAATTTATGGATAGCTATGGAAGAGGAGCTTTGTAAATTCAATCCAAGTACAAAAACTGTAGAAAATTATCCTGCCCACTCTTTTCCTCGATCACTCAAATTTAATGAAGGAAGAGGAGTTTGTTTGCCTGAAAGCGGTTCTTTATTATTTAATACCAAACAAGGAGTGTTATATTTCCAGCCCGATTCTATTAATAAAAGTACCTATGTTCCTTCTATCGTATTTACAGGATTACAATTATCAAATAAAATAATAACACCCAAGGACAGTACAGGGTTGTTGCAACGGAATATTGATGATACCCGATCGTTGACGTTTACCCATGACAACAATTCTTTCAGCATTCAGTTTGCGGCACTTGATATGAAATATCCCGGCAATGTTTCGTATGCCTATAGATTAAAAGGATTTGAAAAAGAATGGAATGAGGTAGGTAAGCAACGTATGGCTACTTATACAAATGTACCTAAAGGAAATTATGAATTCCAGATATGTTCTACTAACAGTGATGGAAGGTGGGCAGATAATATCCGCAGCATCGATATTACTGTGCTACCTTCTTTCTGGGAGACACCTTGGGCTATTCTTTTATATATATTGGCAGTAGTGGCTATCATCTGGTCTGTTGTTTATATCCTGTTTACTTTTTATCGGCTAAAGCATGAAGTGTCTGTAGAACAGAAGCTGTCCGAGTTAAAGCTTCAATTCTTTACTAATATCTCTCATGAACTTCGTACCCCTTTGACACTGATAGCAGGTCCTGTAGAACAATTATTGGAGGATAAGCATCTTTCTTCTTATTATCGTACTCAGTTGACTTTGGTTGAAAGAAATGCAAACCGTATGCGTCAGTTGGTAAATCAGATTCTTGATCTTAGGAAAATTCAGAATAATAAGATGAAGATGAGGGTACAGCAGATCGAATTAGTATCTTTTGTACGCAGGTTGATGGAAAGTTTTAATGGACTGGCTGATGAACACCATATATCCTTTAAACTGGAGAGTTCTGTTGATTCATTGAGTATCTGGGGAGATATGGATAAATTGGAGAAAATACTTTTCAATTTGTTATCCAATGCTTTTAAATATACTCCCCAAGGGAAACAAATAAAAGTCATAATCCATGTAGTCCGTGAAAATGTATGTATAGGTATAGAGGATCAAGGTATAGGTATTTCGGAGAATAAGCAAAAAAGACTGTTCGAGAGATTTGAAAATCTTGTTGATAAAAATCTGTTTAATAGAGAAAGTACCGGTATAGGACTTTCTTTGGTGAAAGAATTGGTAGAGATGCATAAAGGTACAATTGGTTTTGAAAGTTGGGTAGGAAAAGGTAGTAAATTTACTATCTTATTGCCTTTAGGGAAAGAACATTTTGATTCGGATACAGAGTTTATTCTTACGGATATAATAGGAAATGAGGCTGTAGGAGATAAAGATACTGCCGGTTTATTGATATCGGAAAATGAAGAAATATCTTCTCAAAGTGATGTTTTTGATTCCGCGAAAGAAACATTGTTATTAGTGGAGGATAATGGGGAACTAAGATATTTTTTGAAAACCATATTCAATCCTTATTTTAATATAGTAGAAGCAGTCGATGGAGTTGCCGGTTTTAATATGGCTAAAGAAGTGGTTCCTGATGTCATTATCAGTGATGTGATGATGCCTAGAAAAGATGGAATTCGGATGATGCGTGAATTGCGTGAAGAAATGTCTACCAGTCATATACCTTTAGTGTTATTGACGGCAAAATCTACTGTTGAAAATAAAATAGAAGGAATGGAATCTGGAGCCGACGACTATATTACTAAACCTTTTAGTGCCGCATATTTAAAAGCTCGTATATTTAATTTGTTGGCACAGCGTAAAAAGTTACAAGCACTTTATTGTGCAACTTTATTAAAGACCTCGGCTGAATCATCCGAAGAAGATAAAAAAGAGGAGGGTATTCCTGTCTTATCTGCCAATGATAAATTGTTTATGGATCGTTTGATAGAGTTTATTGAAGATAATTTGGATAACGGAGACTTGATGATTGCTGATTTAGCTCAGGAATTGGGTATGAGCCGTTCGGTTTTCTTTAATAAATTGAAAACACCGACCGGACTGTCTCCGGTTGAGTTTTTACGTGAAATGCGTATTAAAAAGGCAGCTCAGTTGATTTTAGCTGATGAGGGTAATATGGCGCAAATTGCTTATCAAGTGGGCTTTAATGATTCTCATTATTTCAGCAAATGTTTTAAGCAAGTATATGGTGTAACTCCTACAGAGTATAAATCGGGCAAAGAAAATAGAATTTGACGGAGAAGAATATTTTCCTAAAACAAAGGTATCTTCTTTGCCTTTAAAAGGAAAGAAGATACCTAAAAGTTTAGGTTGCAATCATTTTAATGATTTGCTTTGACAACATAAAAACACATCTTGTTTCTTTTTCTTATTTCTGTTTGAAACCGTAACCATTGGTAATGTTTGAATTCAAAAGTACCTGATATGTATTGGGCATAAGATGGATAGGTGGATTTTTTGCTGCATAGTCTGCATCGGTATAACCTGCAAAAAGTTTGGTTGCATAAGAATCCTCATAGTTCAACATATCAATAGCCCATGGAGTTTTTACATATCCGTCGGCCTCTAAAGCTTTTGCTTCGTCGCTTGAAGGGTCAATATATGTAAATAAGCCTTTTATGGCTACATTAGTCATGTTTTCATTAGCATAAGCAGGTACGATACTTCCCCAATCATCATGCTGTCCTCTCCATCCGGGAAAAAGAACAGGGTCGTTTTCTTTACCTGCAGGAGTCTGTGTTGTCAGACGATATCCGTATTCTTTTTTAGCATCTACCATTTTGGTCCATATATAGGCAGGGAGTTGGTTTCCATTATCGAAAGTATAATATCCGTTATTTCGGATACCGGTGATGATTGCAGTCATCACTTTACGGTTTTCAACGGCTACTTCAGGAAGAATTCCGGTGCGGATAATATCAAAGCGACGCATACCTTCTCCACTGAATTCTAATGCACGTTCTTTAATAACGGCATTAAATACGGAACCGCAATCGGTGATATATTTTTCAAAATTAGGATCGTTGTTTCCTGGAAATGCACGATGGTGTACTATGCCTAAATATGTTTTAGCTTTACCATCATCTCCCAATGCAGCATATACCTCGGCAAGCATTAAATATACATCTGAAATGCGCATATAGGAAATATTAATTCCTGATGTGCCATAGGACTGGGTATTAGGACTAGGAAGACGGTTCCAGTCATACTTATTAGTTCCGGGACCACTGCCTTTCCCCCATGCGCTGCGATCAAAAGACTGGATTAGTTCTTGTCCTTGCCCTGTGCTTCCGGTAACGGTTACTGATACATCGCGTCTCATGTCTTTGTTGTCAAACCAACCGTAATAAAAATGTGCCTGAATGCGATCCTGGCCACAAGCTACACAAGGAGCTTGTCCATTTCCTCCGGTAGAAGGACGGCCTATATAGGCAGGACGGTCGGAACTATAATTATACTCTTGAGGTATTTCATATACCGATTCGTCAGCTAATGTTATATTATCTCCTGCATGCATCTGTTGGAAGATATATTGATATGGATTACCATATTCCTGTCCGTTTGCTCCTTTGGTACGGGGATCAACTGTGTGTAGCACTATTGAACCGGGATTGTTAACACATTCTTGAAGATATTTTTCGGCGATGGCATATAGTTTTTTCCAATCGCTGCGACGTCCGTAAATTGCGTTATTCTTTTCCACACTCCAATCATCAAAAGTCAGTGTATTACCTTCTCCGTCTACATGGAAATCTGCACCGAGATCTGTACGACGGGTAGCATAGCCTCCGTTATAAAGGCAGATACGACCAATGAGACCTTGAACATAATTCCGGTTCATAACATCTGCACGGTTTCCTCCTTCACCTGCACGATACATGTGAGGTTCGACTTCAATCAGTTTTTGCACATGATAATCATAGATAGCGTAACGTGATACTAGGCCTTCCGCTTTTTCACCTGCTTTCAGTACATGAGGTACATCTCCATACCAACGGCATAGTTCCCAATAACAAGTAGCGCGTAAAGCTACTGCTTGTCCATATACATCTGAAAGATTATTAGGTTCACCTGTCATAATTTCATTGAAATTGTCCAAAGATTCGAAACTTGAAATTAATGAATTGGTTATTGAGATTGTTTCATAAAGTTTGGTGAATACTTCTGTACCTTCACCTGTATCAATATTATAATTGCTTGTTCCTCCGGGATAAAACCATTTCTGAAGAATACCTGCACTACCTTCATTATAAGTATCTTGGGAATCTTCAATATCCGAACCCCATACCGGATGCCAAAAGAATCCTGTGGAGTGCAAGCTGCGATTGGCTCTAAGGGTTTCGTAACCATAGTATAAGGCATCACGTGCAGAATCCTCATTAGAGAAGACAAAATCTCGGTCAACGACACTGGAAGAAGAGGTGTCTAGGAAATCGTTACAACCTGATAGTGTAAATGCAAAAGCTGTTGCAAGGGCTATATTCAGTATTTTTTTCATATCAATTGTTCTATTTTAGTTATAAGATTTTTATTTAGAAAGTAATATTAGCACCTAAAGTAAAAGTGCGTGCACGAGGGTATGTACCAAAATCCATATTGAGAGTAGGGAAAACTCTTAGATTACTATAAAATCCACTTTGTCCTGTAGGAGTTGCATTAACTTCCGGATCAATACCCGAATAACCTGTAATAGTAAACAGATTGGTCGCTGTAAGATAAATACGAAGCTTCTCAATATGTATTTTGTTCAAAACGGTATGAGGTAATGTGTAACCTAAAGTCAGTGTTTGTAAACGTAAGTAAGACCCGTCTTCCAGCCATTCAGAAGAAGTGATTCCGCTTTGATGATATGGCAGGTGATATTTGGCGTTAGCATTCAAGGCATTCAATTCGTTGGGATCGGTTACGGCATACAAATCACCTGATGAGTTTACATTATATACTTTATATGTATCTGCTACCCATGAAGTACGTTGGGCTCCGATACCGTCAAATTCTTGCCCTGAAGCATTAATCATGGCTGCAACGTTATATACTTTTCCTCCGGCAGTCCAATTGAAATTACTGGAAAGATCAAAGTTTTTATAGTTGAAATTTAATTGGAAACTCCCTGTATGGCGTGGCATTACTTCGCCAAGGCAAGTGGCATCATCCAGATCTACAGTGCCGCTGTTGTTTACATCACGGAATTTGGCCGCTCCCGGAAACGCAGTTTGTCCATTAGGAATATTGAATGGATGCATATAGGTAGCTGTAAGCGCTTTAGTAATATCGGGTATTCCTTCTTTTAGAATGTATTGGCCGTTCTCATAACGGAAATCGTTTACTGTGTAAAAGCCTTCGCTGACAAAGCCTCTGACTAAACCGATTGCTTTTCCTTCTACAAACATATAGTCATTGGTAGGAACAAGGGAAGATGAACCCCAATAAGAAGAATAAAGGTATTGATCAGCATTAGGCAGTTCATCCAGTTTATTTCGATTGTAGTTATAAATAGCACCTATGTTGAAGCGGAAATCTCCTTTATTTATCACATCAAAATTCAGTGATAGCTCAATGCCTCGGTTAGATGTTTTACCAAAGTTCTGGAATTGGTAAGAATAACCTGTGGTGTTGTCGACAGGTACTGCCATTAATAAATCTTTAGTGGTATTCCAGTATATTTCAAGACTGCCATTGATCCGGTTATTTAGAAAACCGAAATCCAAACCAAGATTGCGTGAGATGGTTGTTTCCCATTTCAAGTCGGAATTTGCCAATAACCCGTCTGGACGATAGAAAGAGCCTAATTCACCATTTATAGGAGTGTGGTTGCTGCTTGAGCTTAGACTGGACCAAGTTTCACGCCATAAGTTGGAATTGATGTTGTCACTACCTGATGTACCGTATGATAAACGGACTTTTAAATTTGATAACCAGTCTTTTGCTACTGCCATAAAAGGCTCTTCAGACAGACGCCATGCAAAAGCACCTGCTGGAAAATACCCCCAACGATTATTCGGAGCAAATTTGGAAGAACCGTCAGCGCGGAAAGTTCCGGTAAACAAATATCGATCATTCAATGTATAACTGAGACGTCCGAAGAAGGAGGCTGTACGTCCGGGAACACTGAAATTATTGTTCGCGGAAAGAGAAGTGGTTGCAGTATGGATTAATCCCATGGTAGTATCATAATCAAAGGTATCGGGATAATCACGACCTGAAATTTGAGAAGATTCTGAATCGGATTTTAGAATTTCATTGCCGAGAAGTGCAGAAAAAGTATGGTTCTTGCCAATATTGAAATTATAATTCAGTGTGGTTACGGAACGTAATCCGTCGCTTATACCACGGGTCAAGGTAGCACGTTTGTCTCCATTGGTATATCCGTTTTCATAATATGAATTTTTTGATGAACCACGGGTTATGGATATCTCTGTACGGGCGGTAAGTCCGTTGATTATTTCCCAAGATAAAGCAGCTGAGCCTCTTAATGAACGGGAATAAGATTTGTTAGTAATGTCATTAATAAGTTCTATAGGGTTGTGTTTGTCATCAATGTTTGCCACACCAAAACTGAATCCTGATGCAACTTCCGAATAGCTGACTCCTCCTAACGGATTATCAATAGGGCGATAGCGGTAGGCACCGGATACATTTGATCCTTTACCATTGGTTACATTCTCACGTCCGTTGAGGTTATTTTCCGTATAGCGGACATCCATGTCGAACTTTAACTTTTTGGTCAGTTGTTGTTGAATTTTAAAAGAAGCGTTCATACGATTATAATCCGAGTTGATTTTAATACCTTCATCATCCACATAGCCGAAAGTGAATAAAACTTTAGTTTTCTCAGTACCTCCTGAAATATTAATATTATGACTATGAGACATTGCTGTGCGTAATACATCATCAGTGTAGTCATGTGCTGAAATATTAGCATAATCAGTATAATGATTGCCATATTTGCTTCCCAAACCGAAGTATTTTTCAACCGCATCTTGGTTGGCACTTCCTCGTGAGGCAGCATAGCTCCAGTTATGAAGAATATATTCTTGAGCCGAAAGCGTTTCAAGTGTTTTAGATACGTTTTTTATTTGTACATATCCATCGTATGATACTTTTACGCGTCCTTCTTGGGCACTTTTAGTAGTGATTAAAATAACGCCGTTTGCACCACGTGCACCATAGATCGCTGTAGAGGAAGCATCTTTCAGTACATCAATGGATTCGATATCTGCCACTGGGATGTCGTCAATGCTGCTTACCGGGAATCCATCTACTACATAAAGAGGTTCATTGGATTGTGTGATGGAACCTCCACCGCGTACACGTACAGAGATTGTAGCACCCGGACGTCCATCCTGTGAAATCACATTTACACCCGGAAGTCGTCCTTGCAATGCTTGGGCCACATTGGATACAGGATTGGCAGCTACTTGTTCGCCTTTTACTGAAGCGATGGCACCAGTTAGGTCACGACGTTTCACAGTACCATAACCAATTACTACGACTTCGTCCAATGCTTGTGTATCTTCTTTCAATATGACGTTTATTTTTGAGTTCTTACCGACTGTAACCTCATAAGGGATATAGCCTATGTACGAAAATACCAGTACGGTTTTATCTGATGGGACAGATAACCGGTAACTGCCGTCTATGTCGGTAATGGTTCCGGTAGCTTCGTTTCCTTTTACCATTACGTTCACACCAATCAATGGTTCCTGTTTGTTGTCAGTTACCACACCTGTTATGATTCTGTTTTGCGCATAGGCACATTGTGCTATGAACAGAATCAAAACAAAACAGATACTTCTGATTCTAAGATGAATGTTGTTTTCCATATTACTACATTTAAATTAATGATTAAGACTTATCAGTCAGGATATATTAGATATTGTGTTTTTCCTTGTTTGATTGCAAAAGAGTAAATTTCTACTTTATTGGCGGTGAAATAATTGCTTGAATGGGTTAAAAAAATGCTTTTTTATATTGGATTCCAGCCATCTTCCCCACCTAATATTGTTTGAATAGCATAATGACTTATATTTTTCAGTTGATGGGAATAAGAAACGCGTTTGTCTTTACAGGCTCCTTCTCCAACATTCTGGTATTCTGCATAAAATACTGTTTTTTCATTTTCTTTGTTATCCCAATTATTCCACCCTGCAGGATTAATATGTCTACCTAGGTCACAATGAATAAACACAGCTTGTGCATAAGGACGCCAAGGACGGGAAAGATATACATCACTCACATTTGTATCTGCGGTCAGTCTACAATTAAGAAAAACATATCCGTATTTTTTTTCGGAAGGGGTGGAAGGGGCGGTAATGAACCCATTGCTTTTACTGTGTATATGACAGCGATGAAATACAGCAGTGGAGGCTCCGAATATAAAATCTACAGTTCCTTCTATGTAGCATTCTTCATAATATTGTCTACTGTCGGCTCCCCAGGTATAAAGTGTATCTTGGAATCCCAAAAAACGACATTTTTTAAAATGAGTACGGTCACCTACGACTAAGCAGGCTACGGCTTGTCCCACAGGACCGGAAGTATTTTGGAATGTGATATTCTCCACATAGAAATCAGGAGCGTATAAATAAACGGATGAAGAACCGGACGTACCTTTAGTTTCGCCGAAAACATTCAGTTTGTTTGAATAGTCATCGTATGAAATAACCGCTCCGTCTTCTCCTATTAGTGCGATATTTGTTTTGCTGGCGGGGACTACAAGTTTCTCTTTGTATATGCCCTTACTTAATAATATTCTAGTTTGTTTCTTTCGGAAGTCGGGTACGGCATTTATTGCTTCTTGTATAGTTGTGAAGTTGCCTTTACCGTTTGAAGATACTACATAATCATAGGTTGCGGGTTGTTGTGCAAATGTAGTTTTTGTTATGCCTGCCCATAAGCAGATAAATAATAGATAAAATTGTTTTTTGAATTTCATATTTTCTCTTGTTAACTGTTTATGGTACAATATTAGAAGAAATATGAAATATGGGAGTGAAAAAAATGCTTTATTCGGTGGAAAATTCGTTTGGAGGTGTGGAATGGGATTGAAAGTGAAATATATAAATGCAAAACGGGTGTGTGTCAAAACTAAAATGGTCTATCATTTTGTCATCCTGAACTCTAGTGAAGGATCTGTTTACATCTACTTATGTTTACAGATTCTTCGCTTCGCTCTGAATGACAGACTAAGTGATAGCGCTATCGGAGTTTTGACACATCCCCGTTTTGCTATTGTTCTTTATATAAGATTATGCCTTCAAGAACCGGCAAAGCTTCTCCACCGCCAGCGCCCGATGACTGATTTTATTTTTCGTCTCGTTTCCCATCTCGGCAAAAGTTTTAGTATATCCTTCGGGCACAAAGATAGGGTCGTATCCGAAACCTGACGAACCTCGTTTTTCTTTGATAATCTCACCTTTTACAATTCCTTCGAACAAATGCTTCTTTCCATCCAGAATCAGGCAGATAGCTGTGCGGAATTGTGCTTTTCTATTTTGCACTCCCTGCATATTCTGCAATAATTTTTGCATATTGGCTTCCGCATTGTGTCCTTCGCTTCCGGCATAACGGGCGGAATAAACACCCGGCGCACCATTCAAAGCTTCCACTTCCAGGCCTGTATCGTCGGCAAAACAGTCTAAACCGTAGTTTTTATAAATATACTCCGCTTTCAGCATCGCGTTGCCTTCCAACGTATCAGCAGTTTCGGGGATATCAACATGGCAATGGATATCTTTCAAACTCAATAATTCAACTTTTTCTCCTAGAATGGAGGATATTTCATCCAGTTTATGAGCATTGTTTGTAGCAAATACTAATTTCTTTTTCATTTTATATCATATTAATTGAATGCAAAGATACTGAGAATGAACCAAAGTAAGATAATTCCTGACAGAATAATATAGGTGAAAAGGTAAATAGTAATTTGTTTGCTATGTGTATTTTCAATTTTTGATTATTTTTGTTGCTATCATTTGATACTTGATAGTATGGTATATATAGAAACTCCTCATTTGTTGTTACGGGACTGGGAGGAAGAAGATATTCTTCCGTTTGTCCGTATGAACAGTGATAAAGAAGTAATGGAATTCTTTCTCACTACTTTGACAGAGGAAGAGACGATGGCTTTTTATTGTCGTATCCGGAAAGAATTTGAAGAATATGGTTATGGTTTGTATGCTGTAGAATGTAAAGAAACTCAGAATTTTCTAGGCTATGTGGGTTTTCATAATATTGCTTTCGAGTCGGATTTTACTCCCGGAGTGGAAATAGGCTGGCGGTTGTGCCGGGATGCATGGGGAAAGGGATATGCCACAGAAGCCGCTTCTGCCTGTCTGGATTATGCGAGTGATAATTTACCTTTTAAAACGGTATATTCGTTCACTGCCATACCCAATAAACGCTCTGAACGGGTCATGCAGAAAATAGGAATGCATTTTGAAAAAGAGTTCGATCATCCTTTGGTGGAACAAGGGCATTGGTTATGCAGACATGTATTGTATAAAATAGAAATTTGAGAAAATAGATTAACCGATATGTAGTAATCTTATCATTGCTTCATCGTTCTGTTTTTCAATGCAGAAACAGTGAAGCAATGGAAGAGATTATTTTTTAGTTACTTTATTTTTAGTTTGTCGAATCCTTCGCCATACACTCCTACCACATTACTTTGTGATATAAATGCATTGGGGTCAATATCTTTCACCAATCGGAATATATCCAGTGACTGGCTTTTCTTTGCCAATACCACTACGACCTTGATTCCTTGTTTGCTATACCATCCTGTACCATCCAATAAGGTAACTCCACGATCTATTTGTTTGGTGATTCCTTCGGCTATTTCATCATGTTTACGCGAGAAAATAAGGAACTGTACGGATTGGCGTGAACTGTTTATAACATAATCAATCACAATGCTCATAATAAACAATACGCAGAAACCAAATAACACCCGTTTCCAGTCATGGAATATGAAATAGCAGGAGGATATGATGACAATATCACAATACATCATCATGCGGCCAAGGGTTACATCTTTATATTTATTGATTATCCAGGCAATGATATCCGTTCCGCCGGTACTTCCATTATTGCAGAAAACAATGCCGATACCAAATCCCAGCAAGCCGGCACCTACTACACAAGCCATGAATTCTTGTCCCGGTCCTAACAATTGCGGCAGTGTACCATCCGGGTTCTTCAATAATGCTTGAAAGAGCCATAATAGGAATGTTAGCATAAAGATGGCATAAATGGTTTTAAGGCTGAATTTAGGTCCTAGTATCTTTAATGCGAAACCTAAGAAAACAGCGTTGATAATAAAATAAGAAACCTGGATTTCAATGCCTGTAACATAATATATAATGGCTGAAATACCGGTTACTCCGCCTGTAGTTATTTGATAAGGCAGTAAGAAAGCCGCCCATCCCAGTGCATAGCAAATCAGTCCGAAGGTAATGGATAAATAGTCTTTTACCTCTCTGCCTAGTTTGATTTTTAATATTTGGTCCATGGTAATGAGGATTGTTTTTAATGTAAGTAGAAAGGTGTGTCAAAAGTTACTGCTTTTGACACACCTCAAGGATAGTATCGATTATAATACGATATTTACAATTTTTTTGGGAACGATGATTACCTTTTTCGGGGTTTTTCCTTCAATCCATTTCTGGGCTTGTTCATCTGCCATAACTGTTGTCTGAATGGTATTGTTATCAGCATCAGCGGCGAAATCCATGGTGAAACGTGCTTTGCCATTGAAAGAGATAGTGTATTTTACAGTGTCTTCTTTCAGGTAATCTTCATTGAATGCAGGCCATTGTGCATCGCATACGCTGGTGGTATTTCCCAGAGCTTCCCAAAGTTCTTCTGCATAATGTGGAGCGAACGGAGCTAACAGGATGATGAGATTGCTCAATACCTCTTTATTGCGACATTTCAATGAAGTAAGTTCGTTTACACAAATCATGAATGCACTGATAGAAGTGTTGTAAGAGAAAGTTTCAATATCTCCGGTTACCTTTTTAATCAGCTTATGAATTGCTTTCAACTCTTCTTTAGTCGGTTCACCCTCTACAGGCAAGAATTCGTCTGTGCGGCTATAGAACAGATTCCACAGTTTCTTCAAGAAACGGTGAACACCGTCAATACCATTGGTATCCCAAGGTTTGGACTGTTCTACCGGACCGAGGAACATTTCGTACATACGCAGCGTGTCGGCACCGTATTTCTCGACAATCATATCCGGATTGACTACGTTGTACATGGATTTACTCATCTTCTCTACTGCCCATCCGCAGATATATTTTCCATCTTCCAGGATAAACTCAGCATCGTTATACTCAGGACGCCATGCTTTGAAAGCTTCTACATCCAGAATATCGTTGGATACAATATTCACATCCACATGCAGCGGAGTGGTTTCGTACTGGTCTTTCAGGTTCAATGACACAAAGGTGTTGGTGTCTTTGATGCGATATACAAAATTGCTTCGTCCCTGAATCATTCCTTGGTTTACTAATTTTTGGAATGGTTCTTCCTTGATACTTACGCCCAGATCATGCAGGAACTTGTTCCAGAAACGAGAATAAATCAAGTGACCCGTAGCATGTTCGGTGCCGCCTACATAGAGATCTACATTTTGCCAGTAATGATCTGCCTTTTCTGATACTAGTGCTTGTGCGTTGTGTGGGTCCATATAGCGCAGATAGTATGCGGATGAACCTGCGAAGCCCGGCATGGTATTCAGTTCAAGCGGGAATATAGTGACGTTGTCAATCAAGTTGTTTTCCACGACTTCACCTTTTTCTACATCCCAGGCCCACTTGGTGGCATGTCCCAATGGAGGTTCGCCTGTTTCGGTTGGCAGGAACTTAGCTACTTCGGGAAGTTCAAGCGGCAATTTAGATGAGTCAATCATATAAGGCATACCGTTTTTGTAATATACAGGGAACGGTTCACCCCAATAGCGCTGGCGTGAGAAGATGGCGTCACGAAGACGATAATTCACTTTCACGCGTCCCAAATTGTGGGCTTTCACATATTCTTTGGTAGCTGCGATAGCTTCTTTGATGGTCAGTCCGTTTAAAGAAAGGTCACAATAAGGAGTGACATCCTTGCGGGGTGAGTTGCAAACAATACCTTCTTTGGCATCGAAACTTTCTTCACTTACATCACAACCTTCTACCAACGGAACGATAGGCAGATTGAAATGTTTTGCAAAAGCGTAGTCACGGCTGTCGTGAGCAGGAACCGCCATGATGGCGCCTGTTCCATAACCTGCCAATACGTAATCACTGATCCATACGGGAACAGCCTCGCCGGTAAACGGATTGATGGCGTATGAGCCACTGAATACACCGGTTACGCGGCGGTCGGCGATACGTTCACGTTCCGTACGTTTCTTGGTGCGGTCCAGATAGGCTTCCACTTCGGCTTTCTGTGCTTCAGTAGTAAGTTGGGGAACCAGTTCGCTTTCGGGCGCCAGTACCATGAAGGTTACACCGAACATGGTATCTGCACGGGTAGTAAAGATAGTGAATTCAATATCACTGTCTTTCACTTTGAATTGTACTTCCGTACCTTCCGAGCGTCCAATCCAGTTACGCTGTGTTTCTTTCAGTGAATCAGTCCAGTCCACAGTGTCCAGTCCGTCCAGCAGCCGTTGTGCGTAAGCCGATACGCGTAAACACCATTGGCGCATTTTTTTCTGAACGACGGGGAAACCGCCGCGTTCCGAAACTCCATCCACCACTTCGTCATTGGCAAGAACAGTTCCTAGTTGCGGGCACCAGTTCACCATGGTTTCTCCCAAATAGGCAATGCGGTAGTTCATCAGGATTTCCTGTTGTTCTTTTTCGCTTTTGGCATTCCATTCTTCGGCTGTAAAGCTGAGTTCTTCGCTGCAAGCCGCATTCAGTCCTTCGTTGCCGTACCGGGCAAATGCTTCCGTTAGTTCGCTGATGGGGCGTGCCTGCTGTGTATCGTTACAATAATAGCTGTTGAACATTTGTTGGAAAGCCCACTGAGTCCAATGGTAATATCCTGGTTCACAAGTACGTACTTCACGGTTCCAATCAAAAGAGAAGCCGATTTTGTCCAACTGTTCACGATAGCGGTTGATATTGTTCACAGTGGTGATGGCAGGGTGTTGTCCAGTTTGTATAGCGTATTGTTCTGCAGGAAGTCCATATGCGTCATATCCCATCGGGTTCAGCACGTTGAAACCTTGCAAGCGTTTGTAACGGGCGTAAATATCACTGGCTATGTATCCCAACGGATGTCCTACGTGCAATCCGGCTCCCGACGGATAAGGGAACATATTCAATACGTAGAATTTCTTTTTGCTTTCGTCTTCAGTCACTTGATAGGTATGGTTCTCTGCCCATCTTTGCTGCCATTTCTTTTCAATCTCTCTGAAATTGTATTCCATGATCTATTTTTTGTTATTTAATATCTTTGTTATTAAGTGATTGCAAAGATAATGAAAGTCGGGGAGATATATGGAAAGAACAGGAAATAAAAAAAACTTCTTGTTATGTATATATATATTGTTTCTATTTACATTTTTTGGAGTGATATATATTAAATATATACCCTCCAAAATTTATTGTATTTATTTAGACAAATAGCAGTTGTAAGATTTATAATCTTCCGAGGATAAGATTATAGAACTTACAAGTATATTATTTAGATGTTTAAGGTGTAGATGTATTATTTTTCCTGTTTCAATACGAATTCTTTGCCAAAATCATCTACAAAACAATTAATTTCCATAACTTTGTTTCATCAATATATCTGATAACTATGAAGTACTTTTTCCTCTTTCTCTTTTTATTTTTTGGTAATTACTCTGTTTGTGCACAACATATGATCTCCAAACAGCTTCCTTTTTTTTATCAACTTTCTTCTAATGAGATTTTTGATATCTATCAGGATAGAGAAGGATATTTATGGATAGGAACCACTAACGGGCTGGCAAGGTATGATGGTTTCCGCTTACAACCTTTTCGGTCTGATTATAAAAATCTGAATTTGCTTACAAATAATTCAATTTCAAATATAGTGGATAATTCTCGCTATGTATGGATCGGTACGTGGAAAGGATTAAATCTTTATGATAAACAAACCTGTAAAATAACTCCTTTTCCGGATGCGAGATTGTTGGATAAGGGGATTAATTATATGGCAGCAGATAAAGAAGACAATATTTGGATAGGAGCCGGTAATACAATATACAGATGTAATTCTACGGCTTCTATTGTGAAGGAATATGATATTTTCGGCTCACAACAGAATAGGCATGCCATTAATTTTGTTTATCAGGATAGAGAGGGAAATATGTGGGCGCTTACGGGAGGAGGCTTGTTCAGATATGATGAAAAGGCAGATTCTTTTGTTACTTATCCTCCATTAGGCAAGAATAATGCACCTTATACTATGTGTCAAGACCAATCGGGCAATTATTGGATTGGTACGTGGGGTGAAGGACTATGGCAGTTCTTTCCAAAGAAAGAAGGGGAAGAATGTTATAAAAGACATCATATTATCAATTCCAGAAGTGGGGAAACGGAACCGATCTTTTATAGTATGACGCAAGATAATACATTCGGCTACTTGTGGCTATTGTCTTATAATGAACTTTACGCCTTGCAATATACCGAAGAGGGCACATTGGTACCTGTGGATATACATGATTTGGTAGATACACACATGATGTACACTAAAATCATGAAAGACAGAGAAGGGAATCTGTGGCTGGGGTCTTATGATATGGCATATACAATTTTCTTTGATAATTCGAAGATTGATAATTATCCTTTGCCACAACTTAAAAAACACATGGGTTGGGATGCGAATATCTTGAATCTTTGCTTGGATAAAAATGATGTGATGTGGGTTAATCAGGATAGATACGGGCTTTGCCTGTATGATTTGTCACAAGATCTATTTGCAGATAATAGTGATAACAACTTGTCAAATCCGGGCGAAGTAAGTATAATTGTGAAATCCAAGCTTAAGGAAGGAGTATGGATCAGTCCCAGATACGGTGCACGGGTAATGAGAATGACCCATCAGGATATGAAGATACAGTTGGAAGAGGATATTGATTTGGAAAAACAAATCCATAATCCGGGAAATATCAGGGACTTGGTTGAAGATAATAGAGGCAATTTATGGATTTTTACCCAGTCGGGGCTTTATGTAAAACGTCCTGATAATTCTGTTTTACTTGCAGCAAGTTCTGATTTTCCGGAAATGTCTTCCTTGACAAGTGATGAAGAAGGTAACATATGGGGAATGTCTACTGATAAAAAGGTGTATAGGTTAAGCTGTATTGACAGGAATATATCTTATGAATTAAAAGGTTGTATTCCTGTTCTTTCAGGACAGGAAAATGTAAATCATGTCTGTATAGACAGGAAGGGTTGCTTATGGTTAGTTTCTTCTTTAGGGAGAATATTCAAATCGGATACGGACAAAGAGACATTTGAAAATATGGCTTTGGATAACCGGATAGATGATTGCTCTGTGTTGGGGTTACTTGCTGATGAAAACAATGTGTGGATCATAACTAACAAAAAGGTACTCCAATATGATATTTATCAGAAAATATGTATGAATTATGCCACTTCGGATGGGAATATATGGGTTGATGTATTCAGATACAGAGCGATAAGCAAGGACAGGCAAGGAGGGCTGTATGTAGGTGGGCATCGTGGTTTTATACATATTCAGTCTGGTAGTGTCTCGTCAGCGGATAAGATACAGTTTTCTCCTGTCGTTACAGATGTGAAAGTTGAAAATAAAAGTATCTTCTTTGCTGAAGATGAATCACTTCATACCATCAACCGGGTTTCTTTGGCCCCCAACTCCAGAAATATAGAAATATTTTTTTCATCGCTTATCTATTCATTGAATTCCAAGGTAGAGATGGCTTATAAATTGGATGGAGTAGATAAGGATTGGGTATATCTGTCCAATGATAAGAATTCTGCTTTCTATAATCAGTTGAAGAAAGGTACTCATTCATTCCGGTTAAAATGGAAATATGGACAAGGAAAATGGACGGAAGGCAAAGTTGTATTGGCTATTGTCCAGGCTCCGGCTTTTTATGAAACTTGGTTGGCATATATGGTTTACCTTGTTTTGATTGTACTTGCTGTCTATCTGTCTTTTCATACGTATGCACAACGTATCAAAATCAAAAATGAAGTGAAGCTGAAAGAAGAGTTGGCACGGACAAAATTGAACTATTTTACAAACATCTCTCATGAATTACTAACTCCGCTGACCGTTATTTCTTGTGTTACTGACCACTTGGAACAAAAAGTTCCTGCTATCCGACAACAGTCTGTAATACTGAAATCCAATGCCGACAAACTGAAACGGTTAATACAGCAGATTTTGGACTTTAGAAAGATGGATGTGGGAAAAATGAATCTGAATGTGTCCGAAGGAAATATCAGTGAGTTTATACAGAATATTTGCAAGACGAATTTTCTTCCTCTTGCTCAAAAGAAAGGCATAATTTTAGAGATTGACATAGAACCATTGGAAATCAAAGGTTATCTGGATTTTGATAAGTTAGACAAAATAATATATAACCTGTTATCGAATGCCGTAAAATACACTCCCGAATATAAATGTATCAAAGTAAACGTATACCTTATGAATAAGGAAGGAAATAAGGTCTTGGTTATCAAAATAAAGGATGAGGGAATAGGTATCTCATCCAAAGAAATCAATTATATTTTTACTCGTTTTTATAGTAGTAAGAAACAGGTGGGAATCGAATCGAATGGTATCGGGCTTTCTTTGACGAAAGAGTTGGTGAATCTTCATCATGGAACTATCACAGTAGACAGTGAATTAGGTAAAGGTACCTGTTTTACGGTAGAACTTCCCATTGACAGAACGGGGTATAAGCATGATGAAATAGTGGACGAGTTGGAAAGTGTGGCAATGGATATCACCGAATGTGTAATTGTGGCAGAGGATGATGTTTCATCTGATGGAGATACGGATAAATCTACTCTTCTGTTGATAGATGATAATGCAGAATTACTCTATATCATGAAAGAAATATTTAAGGAAAAGTATAGTGTATGGACTGCGGCAGACGGACAGCAAGCTTGGGATAAACTAAGCAACCATGAAGTGGATATGATTATTTGTGATGTGATGTTGCCTGATATCAATGGTTGGGAGCTTTGTACTCGTATTAAGTCGGATTTGCGTTTTAATCATATTCCGGTGGTCATACTTACTGCGAAGAACGGCATTGATGACCGGATAGCCAGTTATGATGCCGGAGCGGATGGTTATATTGCAAAGCCATTTGAAATGAAAGTACTTTTTGCCCGTGTGGATAATCTTATCAGATCGTTTAAGATGCGTCAGGCGGCTTTTCGTAAAGAAGAAGACGTCAATTTGGAAACTTTAGCTTATCCGTCTGCCGACAAGTTGTTTCTGCAGTCTATAATTGAAAGCATAGAACAACATCTGGAAGAGTCTGAATTTGATTTGGAAAGACTTTCCGAAGAAATGAACATGTCCAAATCTACTTTATACCGTAAAATAAAATCTATGACCGGATTGACACCTTTGGACTTTGTACGCAATATAAAGATGAAGCGTGCCTGTATGATGTTGCTTGCGCGTACTCAGACCATATCTGAAGTGGCATACGCTGTAGGTTTCAGTAATCCTAAGTATTTTACGAAATGTTTTAAAGAGGAATTTGGCGTGACGCCTACCGAGTATCAGCAGTCACATATCAAGGCCTGATAAAAGAAAGAGGGGATAAATTTCTGTCATTAGGGTATTGAAACGTTTCATGAAAGGATTTTATACCTTCTGTAAAGGGTTTCAATACCCTATTTTTCCAGGATATGGCTTCTTTTGTTTCATGATTCTTAAATAATAAAGCATGAAGAAAAAGAAGTTACCATTAGTCTGTTGGGATAGTATCAAATTACTAACTGCACTTTTCCTGTTATGGGGAGTTTGTTTCGGAGCAGATGCGTATCCGGGAAGTGAATATCGAAAACAACTTTTTGATTATGATTGGAAATTCAAGTTGGGGGATTATCCTGACGCTTCATTGAATACATACGATGATGCTGATTGGAGGATACTTGATTTACCTCATGACTGGAGTATAGAAGGAACCCTTGATCCGGAAAATCCGATGGGGAATGATGGAGGTTATTTTCCGGCAGGGACAGGATGGTATCGTAAGTCATTTGAAATACCTTCTAAGCATAAAGGCAAGAAAGTGGGTATTTACTTTGAAGGAGTTTATATGAATTCAGAGGTCTTTATTAATGGAAAATCCGTAGGAATCCGTCCTTATGGATATTCATCCTTTTATTATGATCTGACTCCTTATCTACGTTATGATGATAAGAATATTATTGCTGTACGAGTGGATAATTCGCAGCAGAAAAATTGTCGCTGGTACACCGGTACAGGTATCTATCGGCATGTGTGGCTGACAGCGATGAATGCTGTTCATATAGAGCATTGGGGGATAGCTATAACTACTCCTGAGGTAAGTGAGGAGAGAGCTGTTGTACAAATAAAAACTATTTTGAGAAATGAAACTTCTTCTGACAGACAGATTACCTTGACAACAAAGTTGACTAAAGGAAATGATGAAGCCGGAAAAGGAGAAATAAAAGTGGATTTGCCTGCCAATGGAATAAAGGAAATAACACAAAAAATTTTTGTGTTGTATCCTGCTTTGTGGAGTCCTGAGACCCCTCATTTATATAATGCACACTTTCTAGTGACTGAAGCGAGTGATGTAATAGATAGTACAACGGAATCTTTTGGTATTCGGACGGTTACTTATTCGGCTGAACAAGGATTATTCTTGAATGGCAAGAGAATTATTTTAAATGGTGGATGTTTACATCATGACAACGGTTGTCTGGGGGCAGCGGCTTATGATCGTGCCGAAGAACGGAAAGTAGAATTAATGAAGGCTGCGGGATTTAATGCGGTACGTACTTCGCATAATATTCCTTCAGAAGAGTTCCTCCATGCCTGTGATCGTCTCGGATTATTGGTTATAGATGAAACCTTTGACGGTTGGCGTGACAGTAAGAATCAATATGACTATTCTATTCTTTTTGATCAATGGTGGCAACGGGATATCGAATCCATGGTTCTTCGTGACCGCAATCATCCTTCTATTTTTTGTTGGAGTATTGGCAATGAAGTAATTGAGCGTAAAAAATTGGAAGTGGTCACTACAGCTCGGAAGTTGGCCGACTATGTACATAAGTTTGATCCCAGTCGTCCGGTAACTTCTGCTTTAGCTGCTTGGGATAATGACTGGGAAATATATGATCCATTGGCTGCCGTACATGAAATAGTGGGCTATAATTATTTGCTGCATCGAGCGCCGGTTGATCATCAGCGTGTACCTTCCCGTGTCATTATGCAAACCGAATCTTATCCACGAGATGCTTTTGCCAATTGGTCGTTGGTAAATGGTCATGATTATATTATTGGTGATTTTGTTTGGACGGCTATTGATTATTTAGGTGAATCGGGTATCGGGCGATTTTATTATGCAGGTGAGTCGGAAGGTGAACACTATCAACGTAACCATTATCCTTGGCATGGGGCCTATTGTGGAGATATTGATTTGACAGGTTGGAGGAAACCTATATCACATTATCGTGACTTGTTGTATAATCCTGATAAGAAACTTTACTTGGCTGTAAAAGAGCCGGATAATTATTATGGTAAGGTGAAGGAAACCTTATGGTCTGTCTGGCCTACTTGGGAAAGCTGGAATTGGCCGGGACATGAAGGAAAAGAAATAGAGGTGGAGATTTATTCCCGATATCCCAAAGTACGTCTGTATTTGAATGATAAGCTGATAGGCGAGAAATTCACAGGGAAGGAACAGCAATTCAAAGCAGTCTTTCCTGTTTCATACGAGCCAGGAATATTGAAGGCGGTAGGTGTGGAATCCGAGATAGAAATAGAGAAAACGATCTTACAGACTGCCGGAAAACCTGTGAAAATTCAATTAACGGCCGATCGTACAAAAATAAAGGCAAATGGTCAGGATTTGAGTTTTATCACAGTAGAAATATTAGATAAGGAAGGCATTCTGGAGCCGAATGCTGATAATCAATTAACTTTTGAAGTGAAAGGGGCAGGTACTATAGTGGCTGTGGGAAATGCTGATTTGAAAGACACGGATAGCTATATCGGTTATCAGCGGAAAGCATGGAAAGGGCGTGCTATAGTGGTAGTAAAAAGTACACGGAAAGAAGGTAAGATAATGTTGAAAGTGACTTCTCCCGGATTGGTTCCGGCTACTGTATCCATTCGTACAAGTAAATAATAATAACCTTTGTTTAATTCTAAATATAATAGTATGAAAACATTTCGTTTTGTTTTATTGCTGTTTTTGGTATTGAGTATATCCAATACAGCTTGGGCGCAAAACCAGACTGTAAAAGGTAGGGTGATGGACTCTAAATTAAAAGAACCTCTTATGGGGGTTTCTATTTTGGAAATAGGTACTTCAAATGGTACTGTAACTGATTTGGATGGTAACTTTACGCTTTCTGTTCCTAAAGGAGTTGTATTGCGTATTTCTTATGTGGGATATTTAGTTCAGGAAGTTCCGATAAATGGAAAAACATATCTGGATATATTTTTGAAGGAAGATACTGAATTATTAGATGAGGTGGTGATTGTGGGGTATGGGGCCCAAAAGAAAGCTACATTATCCGGCTCTGTAACGAGTGTAGGTGGTGAGAAGCTGGCAAAAACTCCAGTGACGAATGTATCACAAGGATTAGCCGGACGTTTACCGGGCGTGGTCGCTGTTTCCAACACTTCAGAACCAGGATATGATGGTGCTACTATTACTGTTCGTGGGGTTAATACCTTTGGAAAAGCTGATCCGTTAGTAGTTGTTGATGGAGTACCCGGACGTTCTTTGGAGCGTATTGATCCAAGTACTATTGAAACGATGTCTGTATTAAAAGATGCTTCAGCAGCTATTTATGGTGCTCAAGCTGCCAATGGAGTTATTTTGATTACAACAAAACGAGGAAAAGCAGGCAAGCCGAGAGTAGGTTTTACTTATAATTATGGAATAGCTGCTCCTACTGTAATACCGGAAATGACCAATGCTGTGGAATATGCTACTTTGATGAATGAAATAGATAAGTATGCCGGTAATAAGGGCCGCTATACGGTAGATGATCTTAGATTATATGCTGATGGTTCCGATCCTTGGGGACATCCGGATACGGACTGGTTTAATGAAACATTGAAATCATGGTCTCCACAAACTTATGCCAATGCTACTATTGATGGTGGTACAGAGAATGTGAAATATTTTGTTAGCGTATCAGCCAAAGGACAAGATGCATTTTATCGTCATAGTGGGTCAAATTACCATCAGTATGACTTGAAGATGAATCTTGATATGAAAATTAATAAATATGTTGATACTTATGTCAATGTAACAGGAAGAATGGAAGATCGGAAATATCCAACCCGTTCTGCAGAGAATATTTTCCGTATGCTGATGCGATCTAAACCTAATTCACCGGCTTATTGGCCTGACGGCCGTCCGGGACCCGACATTGAATTTGGTGATAATCCGGTAGTTATATGTACCAATCAAACTGGTTATGAACGTGATAAGCGTTATGTGTTAAATGGGGATTTCGGAGTTAATATCAAGGTGCCTTATGTGGAGGGATTGACTTTGAAGGCTACTGCGTCACTTGATAAGACGTTCCGTTTTCGTAAAATATGGCAAAAACCTTGGTATTTGTATTCATGGGATGGGACTTCGATGGATGAAAATGGCCAGCCCCTATTGGTGGAAGGAAAGAAAGGGTTTAGTGATCCTCGTCTGACAGAATCAATGGAAGACAATTTGGGGGTATTATTGAGTGGTATCGCTAGTTATAGCCATACATTTGCTCAAGATCATGATGTAAATATTCTAGCAGGTGTAGAACGTATCACGGATAAGGGGGATTCATTTGAAGCTTATCGTCGTTATTTTCTTTCTGCCGCTATTGACCAGCTTTTTGCTGGTGGTCAGGATGAAATGAATAATACAGGTACAGGGTATGAGGAAGCCCGTTTAAATTATTTTGGTCGTGTGAACTACGCTTATAAGTCTAAATATTTGGTAGAGTTTGTTTGGCGCTATCAAGGTTCCTATATTTTTGATCGTTCTAATAAATTCGGATTCTTTCCAGGTATTTCATTAGGATATGTAATATCTGAAGAAGATTTTTTCAAAAAGAAATTGCCCTTTATTAGTTTTGCCAAAGTACGGGCATCATGGGGACAGACAGGAAATGATTTGATTGATCCTTATCAGTATTTGGCTTCCTATACTTTCAATGATTTGATGTATTTGACTAATAATGGTGCAACGATGAACCAAGCATTGAAAGAAGGAGTAGCTCCTAATCAAAATGTGACTTGGGAAACAGCTACACAAAAGAATATAGGTTTTGATTTACAATTTTTGAATGGAGATTTGGCATTTACCATTGACTATTTTTATAATAAACGCAGTGATATTTTATGGAAACGAAATGCTTCTGTTCCGAGCACTTCCGGATTGGTACTTCCTGATGAAAACTTAGGGAAAGTACAAAATCAAGGGGTAGATTTCAATATTGATTATCGTAGAAATTTTAAAGATTTTCGGTTGGGTATAAACTTGAATGGGGTTTATGCTAAAAACAAAATTCTTTTTTGGGATGAGGCACCTGGTACTCCAGAATGGCAGAAGTCCACAGGCAAACCTATCGATTCGGGACTTTATTACGAAGCTATCGGCATATTTAAAGATCAGGCAGCTGTAGACGCGTATCCTCATTGGGCCGGTGCACGTCCGGGGGATATTATTTTCAAAGATGTAAATGGGGACGATGTGATAGATGGCAATGACCGTGTTCGTAATGATAAGAGTCGTACTCCACGATTTACAGGTGGATTGAATGTAGATTTAGGATATAAGGATTTTGATCTCTCATTTTTGCTGCAAGGTGCTATGGGGGGAGTTTTCTATCAAACGACAGAATCGGGTGATTTTGCCAATTTCTTAAAGAGTTTTTATGATAACCGTTGGACAGAGGAAAACCCTGATGCTGATTCTCCCCGTACCTATAATCGAAGTAATGAATATTTTATAAATCAGCAGAATACATTCTGGTTGCATAAAACTGATTATATACGTCTGAAGAATATAGAATTGGGATATACTGTACCATCTATATGGAGTAAGAAAATAGGTGTGGAACATTTACGTATTTATATTAATGCTTATAACTTGCTGACATTCAGTCCTGATATGAAGGATTATGATCCCGAAAATACAAGTGGATCGGGATATAATTATCCGTTGAATAAAGTGATAAATTTTGGAGTAAACCTTACTTTTTAAATAAAATGAAAAATATGAAACGTTTATATGGATTACTTGTATTGCTATGTTTTATGCTAACAGCATGCAATGATGATTTTTTGGATGTGGACCCAGTAGACCGTTATTCAGATGCAGTTGTCTGGACGGATGAGTCATTAATAACCTCTTTTGTTAATAATATTTACGAGGGACAGAAATGGGGATTTCATACCGTAATGCTTTCTTCTTTGTGTGATGAATCAATGGAGGTTTGGGCATGGGAAAGTCAGCCGGTAGTGATGAGTGAATTGAGTCCGAGCTATCAAGGTATTCTTGCCCCTAATTTTTGGATTATAACCTTCCATAATATAACTTGGACCAATCTTTATAAAAATATTCGTGCCTGTAATATCTTTTTTGAAAATGCAGAGAAATATGCTTTAGAAGGAGATGTTGTCGATAAACTGAAGGGTGAAGTACATTATTTACGTGCTTATTTTTATTATTGGTTGTTGAGCCAATGGGGTGGTATCCCTTTGATTGAGAAGTCTTTTACTCCTTCTGATGATTTACTCGTAGCTCGTAATACGTTTGAAGAAACGGTAGATTTTATTGTGAAAGATTTAGATGAAGCAGCTTCTATTTTGCCTTTGAACGGAGATAAAGCCCGTGCAACGAAAGGTGCTGCTATGGCTTTGAAAGCCCGTGTCCTGCTTTATGCGGCTAGTGATTTATTTGTTTCTCAGTCTTTATGGGCATCCGGTTATGAGCATCCTGAACTTATAGGGTATGTGGGAGGTGATCGTACGGAACGTTGGCAACGGGCCAAAAAGGCTGCTAAAGCTGTTATGGATTTAGGTATATATCATCTGTATGGTGAAAATGGAGGATGGAAAAATAGAGAGGAAGCTACTCAAAACTATGCTGATATTTTCTTATGTCATAATTCGGATGAAGATATTATGGTACAATATTATGATTATGTAAATCATAATAGCAGTGATTTTCAATTGCCTCGTGTTGGTTTGTTCAATAGTCCCAATGGTTTTCATGGTTGGGGCGGAAATACTCCTACTGGACAATTAGTTGATTCTTATGAAATGGCAGATGGCAGCAAATTTAGTTGGGATAATCCACAACAAGCAGCTTACCCTTATCAAAATCGAGATCCTCGCTTCTATGCTTCTATTATGTATAATGGTTCTTATTGGCGTCAACGTCCGGATGATACAGTAGGTAGTGATCCTGAAGGAATAGTACAAACTGCTTATTATCAGCAGTCAGATGGAAGTTATACACCAGGTTTAGACACTCGCCAAGGCCCTATTGAAGATTGGAATGGTTCTTATACAGGATATTATATGCGTAAGTTTTTAGATCCTTCAGTTAATCATCAGTATGATAAACAACCTTATCCTTGGCGTCAGATACGTTATGCTGAAGTTTTGTTGAATTATGCTGAAGCATGCATAGAATTAGGTGAAGATGCTGAAGCCCGTAAGTATATCAATATGATTCGTACAAGAGCGGGAATGCCTGACATACCAGATTCTGAAATGGGAGATGTCTTGAAAGAACATTATCGTAATGAACGTAAAATAGAATTAGCTTATGAACAACATCGTTATTTTGATATCCGCCGTTGGATGATTGCACCTGAAGTGATTAAGAATGTTCAAGGAATAGATATTCGCTATCCTTATGGAGTTACAGAGCCTAATTATTCCATTATTGATGTGCAGGAGAGGAAATGGAATGATAAGTCTTATTTACTCCCTATTTATTTGGATGAAATGCAGAAAAATGATTTATTGATACAAAATCCATTATATTAAAAAATCATAGATAAGCCCGTAGCTTAATGATGGCTACGGGCTTTATTAAAAAGAATGATTTTTTATTCCACTCCCAAATCCTTATAAGTTCTCGGAGCCGGAACGGGAGGTAATGGTTTGCGATCCTTTAACTCTTGTAGAATTACCTCAATGGCTTTATTCAACTGCTGGTCTTCACCTAACTGTTCTTTTACCGGGTCATTATCAATCAGAATATCGGGATCTACTCCATGGTTCTCCACTATCCATTGACCGGTCTTTGCATCATAATTGGTAAAGAACGGAACACGTACATCCGTACCATCCATATAAGGCAACGGGCCACTGATACCGATAATGCCACCCCATGTACGAGTACCGATAACTTTACCGATTTTATTTGCCTTAAAACTCCATGGGAACAAGTCACCGTCCGAAGCCGAGTATTTATTGATTAGCAATACTTTCGGACCCACTAGTGTTGCATCAGGAATGGTACCGATTTTGGTTGATCCACGACGCATGGTCAGGCGATAGGGTTCACGAAGCAAACGTTCGATAA
>OBVV01000092.1_pt1 | contig 44827 bp, 40 predicted proteins | sample 1476221 | NCBI WGS metagenome assembly OBVV01 (sample SAMEA2580029, study PRJEB22360) | human gut metagenome | biome: human gut; feature: human-associated habitat; material: faeces | place: Denmark | collected 2008/2010 | reverse complement strand
TTTGTCAAATCCATAGGATACCCCCATAGCCACACAATTCAATTCCTTGGCAGCTTCCATATCATATTTACGATCTCCCACCATATACCAACGAGAGATTTTATATTTAAGTTCAGTCACCTTATTCATATCTTGTAAAGCTTCTTGCAAGATATCTTTTTTATGTACTAACCCAATTTCACGATTGGCACCACGAATCACCTCAAAATAAGGGTCTAATTTAAAATGCTTAATAATATCCTTTGCCTGATCTTCTGGCTTTGCTGTAGCAATCCCAATATAAGCGCCTGTCTTACGTAGTGCTTTCAAAGTTTCCTCAATTTGAGGATACACTGCATTTTCATATTTCCCAATAGAATCATACCGTTCTTTGAAAAAGTTATAAGCCTGCTCCACCTCTTCATCTGTCATATGGCAATGCTCTTTAAAAGAATCTGCCAACGGTGGACCAATAAACAATTGTAATGTATCCTCATCAGGAATGGGATGGTTCATACTCGTTAACGCATGACGTATAGATTTTAAAATCCCTTCATGAGAATCTGTTAATGTTCCATCCAAATCAAAAATAACACAAATCATAATAACTCCTATATAGTATCTGATATATCAATACATTCGGCTTTACCAAATGTTTCTTTACACTCTATCAATATGTTCGTAATCTTACCAATTATAACTTCTACTATTATCTACTTACTTTCCAATACTAACTCTTATAGAACAAACTCAATACGTATCACCATACAATACATAGCAATCTACCTTATATTTGTAAAAGCTTTCTAACCATCCTTTACAACACAAGAATTGAAGAGTATACTATGTAAAGAAAAGTTTCTATATACAGGAGGACAGTATGGAAGACAATCAAATTCCTACGGCCATTTTAGATAAATTAACAAAAGTTTGCACTTGCCGTAGTATAACAAGAAAAGCCATTAAAGAAGCAATCTTAGACGGTTGTGATACATTCCCTAAAATCAGAGAACGCACAAGCGCCGGTACCGGTGCTTGTGGCGGTAAAGGCTGTGGACCTCGCGTGGTAAAACTATTAAAAGAGCACCAAGAGGGTCAGTGGTAATCTAAGAACACAAGAAATATAAGATAGGTGATATATATCACCTATCTTTTTTATACACAAAAAGGCTGCTTAAGAATGTAGATTCATTCTGTAGCAGCCTTCTTTTTACTTCTTCAATGCTTCACGTAATGTGTGCCAGGCAAGCACAGCACATTTAACACGAGCTGGCATATTAGAAATATTTTGCAAAGCTATAGCATCTTCTAAGGCTTCTAATTCATCTTCATCTGTCACTTCTTTTTTTATCATCCCTAAGAAAAGGTCCACCAATTGGAATGCTTCTTCTAGAGATTTACCAGTAATGACATCAATCATCATAGATGCCGATGCTTGGCTGATAGCACAGCCGGAACCTGTATAAGCAGCATCTTTTACAATGCCATCCACCACGTTCACTTGTAGCGTCAAATCATCTCCACAACTTGGATTATGACCATGCTCGCTAGCAGTAAACACCTCTAACAAACGCTTATTACGCTTGTCTTGGTTATGCTCCAAAATCAGTTCCGTATACACTTGATCCATTTCCATGGTATTCTCCTTACTCTGACAAGCCCATGGTTGGTCGAACTGTTTTCAGGGCTTCTAAAAATTGATCTAAATCTTCTTTTTTAGTATAAATGTACATACTAATTCTGTTGGATGCAGGCACCCCATAATAAGCACCTAGTGGTTGTGCACAATGATGACCGGAACGTAAGCACACCCCATGGCTATCCATGATAGTCGCTACATCGTGTGGATGTACATCATCTACTGTAAACGCAATAACCCCGTGCTTTTCTTCCGGGTTAGCAGTACCCAATAAATGAATATGTGGCATAGCCGCTAATTTAGGTAATATATAGCGCACTAACTCTTGTTCATATTCATGGATAGCATCCATACCAAACTGTTCCAAATACTCAATGGCAGCTTTCAATGTAATAGCACCATGTGCATTGGGTGTACCTGCCTCAAATTTATAAGGGACCTCATTGAATGTTGTAGTTTGCTCTTTCACATACTCAATCATATCACCACCAAATAGAAATGGATCCATATCTTCTAATAAGTGATATTTACCATACACAACACCAATACCTTGAGAGGCACACATTTTATGTCCTGAGAATACGAAGAAATCGCAGTCTAAAGCTTGTACATCTATAGCTTTATGTGGAGCTGATTGCGCTCCATCCAAAATAGCGATAGCACCAACAGCATGCGCTCGTTCTACCAATTCTTGTACAGGAAATTCCATACCTAATACATTACTTACATGGGCAAAGGATACTATTTTTGTAGATTCGTCAATTTTATCCATTTCACCATCTTTGATATGACCGGTTTCATCTAAGTACATATATTCTAAGGTAGCACCTGTCATTCGGCATACATATTGCCAAGTCACAAGGTTTGCATGATGCTCTGCTACAGTGATGACAATTTTATCTCCCGCTTTTACATGCTTTAATGCATATGAATGAGCAATTAAGTTCAAACTTTCTGTAGTATTTCTAGTAAAGATGATCTCTTCTCGTTTACGGGCATTAATAAATCGTTGCACCACATCCCGAGTACCTTCATAAGCCTCGGATGCTTCCATAGCAAGCACATGAGCCCCACGATGAGGGTTTCCATTGTGGTTTGCCATATGTTCTTCTAAAGCTTTCATTACAGGTACTGGAATTTGTGTAGTCGCACCACTATCTAAATACGCAATGCGTTTACCACGATGTGTTCTTGCTAAAACTGGAAAATCTTTATATGCCTCTGCTATTGGTTTCATACTATCCCTCTCAATTATATTTTTTGTCGTAGTACTGCTAAGGCAGTTTCTTCCATTTCTTCATTACCAATACGATCAATCAATGGTCGTAGCATAGATTCTACGATGATATGTTTTGCTTCATCTTCATTGAATCCACGACTCATCAAATAGAATAATTTGGCTTGGTCTAATTGACCAGCACTAGATGCGTGATTACCAGATACATTATCTTCTTTACATAGCAACAATGGTAAAGAGATAGATTTAACTTTTGGAGTTAACAACAAACATGTATCTTCTTCTGCACCTTCTGATGCAATACTACCACGCAAGAAATCTAAGGTACCACGGAATGACTTTTTAGAAGAACCATTCAATGCACCTAAGTTATTGATATTACTGATTGTTTTTCTACCTATATGTTTCATTAACATAGCGATATCAAATACTTGTGTATCAGTACCACAGTATCCCAAATCATGTTCAACTTCTGCGTAGTCACCTACTAAATCTTCTTGGTAATTTAAGAAGTTTTCAGAACCACCCAATTCAACATTGATAAACTCTACATGACCAGATTCCTCTACTCGTGTATACCGGTGCTCAAATTGTTGCACCTTACCAGTTAACAATTGTACTTTCTTGAACACTACGGAAGCCCCTGTATGAGATACGATTTCTGAAAGTAATCCTATATGACCATCAGTTGCTTCACCTTTCAAGCAAAGTGTTAACTCTAACGTAGAGTCTTTTTCAGCTTCGATTTGTAGGCGTGTTCTTTCACTCACCGCACCTTGCACACCAAGAACAATAGTCAAGGCTTCTTTAGCACCAGATGGCACTTGAATGTGATAGCCATGCGTAAAATGATGTGATGCATCGCGTAAAGCACCCGCATGTACGCCTTCATAAGAGGACTCTAATAATTCTTTATTTGTAATATCTGTGACAATGTGCTTGGATCCTTCTACTGTCACCGTTGCACCTTCTGTACCAGGCCATACATTGCCTTCTGTATGATTTACCTTTAACCAACGGAAAGTCGGTCTAGGCAATTCATTAAAATGTAATGTCTTGCTCATCCTAACCTCCTAACCGATAGAACCTTCAAGCTCTAAGGTAATTAAATTATTCATTTCTACAGCGTATTCTAATGGTAATTCTTTTGAAATTGGTTCTACGAAACCACGTACAAGCATAGCTCTTGCCTCTTCTTCACTAATACCACGAGTCATTAAATAGAAAATCGCTTCATCAGAAATACGGCCAATTTTTGCTTCATGTCCTAAATCGACATTATCATTTTCAATGGTAATAGATGGAATAGTATCAGATTGGGATTCTTGGTCTAACATCAAAGACTCACAAGAAACAGTTGCTTTGGAATGATCTGCATTTTTACCAATGTTCAATACACCACGGTAAATTGCTGTACCACCGCTCTTAGAAATGGATTTAGAGTTAACATTACTTGTTGTATGTGGCGCCGCATGAATTACTTTTGCCCCTGTATCAAGATACTGACCTTCACCAGCAAATGTAACACCTGTAAATTCACAATGCGCGCCTTCACCAGCCAAGATACTCATTGGATATAAGCAAGATACAGCGGAACCAAAGGAACCAGATACCCACTCGATAGTACCATTTTTACCAACTCGACTACGTTTTGTATTCAAGTTATACATATTTTTAGACCAGTTTTCGATAGTTGAATAGCGTAATGTAGCATTATCTTTTACGAATAATTCAACGCAACCAGCATGTAAGTTAGCTACATTATATTTTGGTGCGGAACAGCCTTCTATGAAGTGCGCTTTCGCTCCTTCTTCTACGATAATCAACGTATGTTCAAATTGACCTGCTCCTGGAGCGTTTAATCGGAAATAAGACTGTAAAGGAATGTCTACAGTTACTCCTTTTGGTACATATACGAAAGAACCACCTGACCAAACTGCACCATGCAAAGCTGCAAACTTATGGTCTGTTGGAGGCACCAATGTCATGAAATATTGTTTTACCAAATCTTCATGTTCATGAAGTGCTGTTTGCATATCTGTGTACACAACACCTTGACGAATCAAGTCTTCTTGAATACTGTGATATACAACTTCAGAGTCATATTGAGCGCCTACACCAGCCAAAGATGTTTTTTCAGCTTCTTGAATACCAAGGCGGTCAAATGTATCTTTAATATCGTCTGGAACTTCATTCCAGTCTTCTTTCATATCAATTTTAGGTTTTACATAGGTCACGATATCCGCCATATTTAAAGCACTAATATCAGGCACCCAATTAGGAACATCTAATTGATTGTAAATTTCAAGGGATTTTAAGCGGAAATCTAACATCCATTGTGGTTCATTTTTATTAGCCCACATTTCACGAATGATATCTTCTGTTAAACCAGCTTCTGATTTATAGGAGAATTCAAATTCATTACGAATGTCATAGACGCCGCGATCCATCTCCTCAATTTGAGTTTTCTTTCTCGCTTCCATGCAATCCTCCTATGCTAAATTTTTATATGCGTCGTAGCCTTTTTCTTCGATTTCACGAACTAATTCAGGGCCACCAGTTTTTACGATACGACCATCAATTAAGATATGCACGTAATTTGGATTCAATTTTTGAAGAATTTGATTATGGTGAGTGATAATTAATACTGCGTTCTCTTCATTATGGAAACGGTTTACACCTTCAGATACGATACGAACAGCATCTACGTCAAGACCGGAATCAGTTTCATCCAAAATAGCTAATTTAGGGTTTAAAATAGACATTTGAAGAATTTCATTTTTCTTTCTTTCACCACCAGAGAAACCTTCATTGACATAACGGTTAGCGTAAGATGTATCAAAGGATAATTCTTCCATTTTTGTTTTCAATTCTTTTTTGAAAGCCAAGGCGCGTACGTTTTCACCTGTGATAGTATTTTTAGCTGTACGAATGAAATTTTCTACAGTAATACCTGGTACGGAAATTGGATGCTGGAAGGACATAAAAATGCCTTTTTTTGCACGATCATTAACAGCTTCTTCTGTAATGTTTTCACCATCAAATACGATGGACCCTTCTGTTACTTCATAAGCTGGATTACCCATAATTACATTTGCCAATGTAGATTTACCAGCACCATTTGTGCCCATTACTACATGGATTTCACCTTTATTAATTGTTAGATTGATGCCCTTTAAGATTTCTTTTTCTTCAATAGAGGCACGCACATTGTCTACGCGAAGTAATTCTGCCACGTATGTCACTCCTTATCAAATAAGCTACTATATACAAAAGAAGACTAGTTAGGTCTTAGAATGTGTCGAATACCGTAAAAAAACGGATTCCACCAAAGTGTAATCCGCTGTCATATTCATAGCATGAGAACGCCACTTTGGCTTACATCTAAAATAGTAAATATACTAACTATATTATACCTTGTATAGACTCGAACCGCAAGCTAATTTCTACTATTTCACTATGAATTTAATGATATATTGATATACCATCTATTCATCTATAGCATATTGAAATTTAAATTCTCTACCAAGAGACTCAACAATTTTTATTATACCGAATTTCCTCAATATTGTAAATGCTATTCCTATATTTTTTTAGGGATATTAGAACGATATTTAATAATGCCATCGTATACACATAAACTGATTTGTCAAAGCTACTACAATCTATATAGATTGTAGTTACCATAACAATGCTTTATTTAACATTAATAAATCATGCATGTATATGTTACTGAAGCTACCTGTAGAGATTCTATATCTACTCTGACCAAGGTCTCTTACTTTCAATATTAATTATATACAAATAGACATATGCTCCATTCTTCTATAAGCTATGACAGCTTCTTAAAAATAATACAGCATATGTCTATATAAATGTAAATAATTATTGTAAAGGATAGCCTCTACACTTCTAATTATAAATTAGAAAAATCTAAAGTTGCGAAATAATCGTCTAACGTTTCTGCTCGACGAATTTGTGTAACACTACCATCTTCATGCAACAACAATTCTGCTGAGCGCAGTTTACCATTGTAATTGAAGCCCATAGCATGACCATGTGCACCAGCATCATGAATCACAATGCGGTCACCCATATCAATTTTTGGTAATTGACGATCAATAGCAAACTTATCATTATTTTCACATAAAGATCCTGTCACATCATAAGTCATGGTAGCAGGCTCGTTTTCTTTTCCCATCACCGTAATATGATGATAAGAGCCATATAAAGCTGGACGCATCAAATTAGACATGCATGCATCTAAGCCAATGTAATGTTTGTAAATATCTTTTTTGTGAATTGCAGTAGCCACCAAATAACCATAAGGACCTGTCACCATACGACCACATTCATAGGCTAACTGAATCGGACTATGACCAGTACCAAGAATTAAACGATCATAGGATTCTTTCACTCCAGCACTTAACACTTTGTAATCTACTGGTGTTTGTTCAGGTTTATAGGCAACACCAATACCACCACCAAGGTCGATGAAAGAAACTTCTACACCCGTTTGTTCTTTCACGCGCAATGCTAGACTAAACATTAATTCTGCAGTGCCCACCAATCCATCAATATCAAGTTCATTGGATACTACCATAGTATGTAACCCAAAGTTAGTAATACCTTTTCCTTTCAAATAGTTGATAGCTTCCATGATTTGCGCTTCTGTCATACCGTATTTAGCTTCTTCAGGCAAACCGATGATAGTGTTGCCCCCCTCTTTTAAAGAGCCTGGATTATAACGGAAACAGAAACGGTCTGGCAGGTCACCATGTTGTTCCAAATAAGCAATATGCGTAATGTCATCTAAATTGATGATAGCTCCTAATTCCATGGCCTTTTTATATTCTTCGTATGGCGTATCATTGGAAGAGAACATAATATCATCTCCTGTGATGCCTACCTTCTCACTTAAAATTAGTTCTGCCATAGAAGAACAATCTGCACCAATACCAATTTCTTTCATCATTTTCATAATATATGGATTTGGTGTTGCTTTTACAGCAAAATATTGTTTAAATCCTGGTGCCCAATTGAATGCATCCAAAAATGCGCGCATATTATCCATAATGCCCTTCGCATCATAAATGTGGAATGGCGTTGGATATTGGGCGATAATCTTTTCTAATTGTTCTTTTGTAAATGGGATTGTCTTTGCGTTCATCATAACTCCTCAATCTATTTGTAATACACCATGTAACAGCCTCTTTCTGTAACATAGCAATTTATAAAACAATAGGCCTTCTCCATGTAGTATCTCAATAAGGGATGGCACATCCTGCCTAAGCCTTAACAAGATATACGATTACTCTTGAAAAATGTACATATCACTATGCCATCAAGCAATGGTAATCTGTGAACACCGTAACGTATTGTAACATACATTCTATAGAATTGTAAAGATTCTATAGAATGTATATATTAAATGATATATATGACTTATAAAAATATAATCTCACCTATGGAATGCAGTTGCAAGTAGTAGCCTTGTGGTATTCTTTACTACCTAGTTCGCACAAATATAAAAAGCTCATGGCATGCTCCTCCTTAAGAAACGCAATTGAGCGTAGTAAACTTGTGGCGTTCCTTACTGCATACATTAGATACCCTCAAGAAGAGCACGGTGTGCTCCGAACAAACATTACGTAGTGCCGTTTGTGAGAAGTATACCGTGCTCCTCCCTTTACTTCTATTCAGATTAGAATGCCACAGGCTACATAGCACAACAAGTTACTTCCCGAATAGGGAACAATCCACGCTATATCGCCCACCACCCATAAAGAATATAGCTAATGCAGCAAATCCCATTTGCGACGGATAGTCCCAAGCAAAAAAACCTGCATCTACATGAAGAAGAGTGGCCGTAAATAAAACTCCAGCTAACAAAAATGCTCCTAAGCGAGTAAATAACCCAAATGCAACCAAAATACCACCTAAGAACTCACAAATTGCAGCCATCGCACCAAAAAATTCAAAATATCCAGGTACTCCTAGAGTGGCTAACATGGCACCTACCTTATATAACCCAGATGCACCGCCTAAAAACTTCAAATATCCATGATAAGCCATAGAGATTCCTAAAGCTACTCTCAACACCAATATTCCAAAGTTAACATACGTAGGTTTACCACGCAACAAAAAATGAACCATAATTATATCCCTTCCTTATATACTCTCACATACTTCATTCTAACATCATTTATTATACGTTCATTACTGCTAAAAATCTACCTATAATCATAGTTACTATAGCAATCTATTGCCTCCCTTTTATCAAAGTGATAATAACAGAAAGAAGGCGTGCCACCTATTCCCGAATCTTCCTTTGAACGTAGTTGCGCGTAGCAGTCTATGGTGTTCCTTCCGACAAAGTCATGACCATGCAAAAGGAGTGCGACATGTTCCCGAACAAACATTATGAAATACCGTTTGTGAGGGAATGTGTCGCACTCCTACGATTATACTATTTTCAAAGGAACGCCATAAACAAATAGCGCTTCAAGTGTTATCCGATGTCAGCCGGTGTAGAGAAATCTACTGTAATACCCAATGCTTTTGCAACGCCTTCACCGTATGCAGGGTCACATGCATAACAATGCTTTGCATGACGTTCTTGGATAAACAATGGAACTCCTGCCATATTGTTCGCTGTATTTTTGAACAATACTTGTTGTTGTTCTGGAGTCATGAGACGGAACAATTTACCAGGTTGTGTGTAATAATCGGAATCATCTTCACGGAAGTCGTATTGGTATGCTTTACCAGATACATCGTATCCTGGGTCTTTGTATTGTGGTTGGTTAGCCCATTGGCCAAAGCTATTTGGAGCATACCCAATAGTCGCACCATGGTTGCCATCTACACGACCTTGTCCATCACGATGATAAGAATTGAATGGGCATTTAGGCGCATTTACAGGAATAGATGGATAGTTTGTACCTAAGCGGTAACGTTGCGCATCTGCATAGGAGAACAAACGACCTTGTAACATGCGGTCAGGACTGAATCCAATGCCAGGGATGATTGTGGATGGAGCAAATGCTGCTTGTTCTACATCTTGGAAGTAGTTTTCAGGGTTGCGATTCAATTCCATTACCCCTACTTCGATTAATGGGAAGTCTTTTTTATACCATACTTTTGTAAGGTCGAATGGGTTATATGGAAGTGCTTCCGCTTGTTCTTCTGTCATCACTTGGATATACAATTTCCAACGAGGGAAATCACCTTTAGCGATAGCATCGAATAAGTCACGTTGTGCACTTTCACGATCGTTCGCAATAATCGCAGATGCTTCTTCTTCAGTTAAGTTTTTAATTGGTTGTTGGCATACCCAATGGAATTTAACCCATACGCGCTCGTCATTTGCATTGATTAAGCTATATGTGTGGGAACCGAAACCATGCATATGACGATATCCGTCAGGAATACCACGATCACTCATTACGATAGTAATTTGGTGCATTGCTTCTGGCAAGCTAGTCCAGAAATCCCAGTTTGCAGTGGCATCACGTAAGTTAGTTTCAGGATTACGTTTTACCGCACGGTTTAAATCAGGGAATTGCAATGGATCGCGAATGAAGAATACTGGTGTGTTGTTACCTACTAAATCCCAGTTACCTTCTTCTGTGTACATTTTCACAGCAAAACCACGGATATCTCGTTCTGCATCAGCAGCACCACGTTCGCCAGCTACTGTGGAAAAACGTACGAACAAATCAGTTTGTTTGCCCACTTCGGAGAACACTTTTGCTTTCGTATATTTTGTAATGTCATTTGTTACTGTGAAAGTACCAAACGCACCAGATCCTTTTGCATGCATACGGCGTTCAGGAATCACTTCACGAGCGAAGTGGCCTAACTTTTCCATCAACCACACGTCTTGCATCAATACAGGACCACGTTTTCCAGCTGTCGCACTGTTGTTATTGTCAGGGACAGGAGCGCCAAAGGCTGTTGTCAATTTTTCTTCTTTCATAACTTTCTCCTTTGTAAACTTATACATATAATATAAATTAAAAACTACCTTTCTTAACAACGGATAATTATTCTCCGTTAATTTATGGACTAATTATAAAACTATTTGCTTTAATTGTCAATAATGATTTTCCATTAGTTTTTATTATTTTTGATGTTAAAAGCTATAACATTATCAATTTGTTAAATTCAAATGATTATTTGTAAATTAAAAACTATAACCTAAAAAGAGTAACTAGGTAGATTATTAATACAAAAAAGACTATGAACAAATAGATATCTATTCGTTCATAGTCTCATATCGTTTATTTAGGTAAATCGTATAGTTAATCTATATGATTATAGATTACATCATACCGCCCATACCGCCCATTGGAGGCATTGGAGGCATCATTGGAGCATTTTCATCTACTTTATCAGCTACTATGGATTCAGTAGTTAATACTAGCGCTGCAATGGATGCTGCATTTTGCAAGGCAGAGCGTGTTACTTTAGCAGGGTCCACGATACCAGCTTTTACCATGTCTACATATTCTTCTGTTAATGCATTGAAACCGATGCCGCTTTCAGTAGATTTTACGCGTTCTACTACCACGGAACCTTCTAAACCTGCATTGTAAGCGATTTGGCGAAGAGGCTCTTCCACAGCACGGCGCACAAGGTTTATACCTGTCAATACGTCGCCATTAGCTTCGATACCGTCTAATGCTGGGATAATATCAATCAATGTAGTACCACCACCTGCAACGATACCTTCTTCCACAGCTGCACGAGTCGCATTCAATGCGTCTTCGATGCGAAGTTTTTTATCTTTCAATTCCACTTCTGTTGCGGCACCTACTTCGATAACAGCTACACCACCAGACAATTTAGCCAAACGTTCTTGTAATTTTTCTTTGTCGAATTCGGAAGTCGCTTCTTCTGCTTGCGCACGAACTTGTGCTACACGACGAGCGATTACGTCTTTGTCCCCATTGCCGTCAACGATGATAGTTTCGTCTTTTGTGATACGAACTTGACGAGCAGTACCCAAGTGTTCTAAATCTACATTTTCTAATTTCAAGCCCACTTCTTCACTGATCACAACACCACCAGTTAAGATAGCAATATCTTCTAACATAGCTTTACGACGGTCGCCGAAGCCAGGCGCTTTCACAGCCACTGCTTTTAATGTACCACGAAGGCGGTTCACCACTAATGTAGCCAATGCTTCGCCGTCTACATCTTCAGCGATGATCACAAGTTCTTTACCTAGTTTTACCACTTTTTCAAGAGCTGGTAATAAATCAGCGATTACAGAAATTTTGCGGTCAGTGATCAAGATCAATGGTTCATTTACAACAGCTTCCATTTTATCTGGGTCAGTTACCATGTAAGGAGATAAATAACCGCGGTCGAATTGCATACCTTCTACTACGTTCAATTCAGTTTGTAATGTTTTAGATTCTTCTACAGTGATAACACCGTCGTTACCTACACGGTCCATTGCTTCTGCAATCAAAGCGCCGATTTCTTCGTCAGCGGCAGATACAGATGCTACTTGAGCGATGTCTTGTTTACCGTTTACATCGATAGCTTTGGATTGAATTTCAGCTACTAATTTTTTTACGGCTAATTCAATACCTTTCTTAAGGATCATTGGGTTCGCACCAGCCGCTACATTGCGCATACCTTCTTGAATCATAGCTTGTGCTAATACAGTCGCTGTTGTAGTGCCGTCACCAGCTACATCATTAGTTTTTGTAGCTACTTCTTTCACTAATTGAGCACCCATGTTTTCAAATGGATCTGGAAGTTCAATATCACGAGCGATAGTCACGCCATCGTTAGTGATTGTGGGAGCACCAAATTTTTTCTCTAATACTACATTGCGACCTTTAGGTCCTAATGTTACTTTTACAGCATTTGCTAGTTGGTCAACGCCACGGCCTAATGCACGGCGTGCTTCTTCGTTAAATAAAATTTCTTTTGCCATTGTATAGCCTCCTCTATGGGGAATTATCCCGCTGATTGCTTAGATTATAATACTGCTAAAATATCTTTTTCACTGATGATTAAATGGTCAACACCATCAATTTTGAACTCAGTGCCAGCATATTTGGAGAACATAACTGTATTGCCCACTTCTACTTCTGGTTTTACACGTTCGCCATTGTCACACAATTTACCAGGGCCTACAGCGATAACTGTACCTTCAGATGGACGTTCCTTTGTGGAAGATGCTAAAAAGATACCACTTTCCGTTTTTGTTTCTACTTCTAATACACGAATAATGACACGATCGCCTAATGGTTTCATTGTTATACCTCTTCTCATATACACTAAAATATCGATGTTAGCACTCAATAAGAGTGAGTGCTAATTACAAGTATTATTATAAATCATTTTTAAATTTTTGCAACCCCTTTTTGACTTTTTGACTAAATACTTTTTCATGGTTAGGATTTTGCCTCATGGGCTGCGATAATTTTTTTACACGTTTCCACTAGGCTAATACGTTTATCCATACTGAAAGCTCGTATTTTTTCATACGCCTTTTCCTCAGAAAATCCGTGCACCTCCATCAATATACCCGTTGCTTTCGTCACATATTTCCGTTCTTCTAAAGAGCTTGTTAAATCTTTCACCTGTTCCAGCAAACCTCGTTCTTCTTGAAATCGACTCATCGCCATCTGTAGTGCTGGACCTAGATCCGATTCTCGTAAAGGCTTAATCAAATAGCCGTATACCCCCGACTGGGATGCCTTTTGAATTAAATCATCTTGGCTGTACGCCGTTAAGAGCACCACTGGTGCTAATCGTTTGTGGCGAATTTGACGCGCTGCCTCAATGCCGTCTAACTCAGGCATCTTCACATCCATGAGCACTATGTCAGGCGCAAGGTCTTGGCATAGTTGAATGGCTTCCACTCCATTAGCCCCTTCCCCTATAACGGTATGGCCTTGGCTTTCTAATATATCTCGCAAGTCCATGCGAATTAGCGACTCATCATCTACTACTAAGACGCGCATACTCTTCTCCTTTATGAATCCAAATATCTACTACAGTCCCTGTTTCTTGGGATGTCCATGCAATCGTTCCATCTAATTCATTCCGTACTAAGTTGTCAATAATTTGTAATCCCAATCTACGTTGTCTGGTGCTTTCAAAGTCCTCTGGCAACCCACAACCTGTGTCAGTGATGATAATGTTCAACATATCACGATTCTCTGTATCTTTTACATCTCGCACTTCTACTTGAACTTGTCCTTCTGTTTTATTTTTAAAAGCATGTTTAAAGAGATTGGAAAAGAGTTCATTCATGACCAAGGACACATAGCTGGCCTTGTGGGATGACATAATAATATCATCCCCTGTATATTCCATTTCGATTCGTTGTTCAGAGGATCCCAGTCCTTGTCGCAACAAACGCCACAATTCTTCGATAATACTGCGCAACGATACATAATCTTCATCAAAGTTTGATACGATTTCATGAACAAGAGCCATACTTTCAATACGATGAATACTATCTTGTAAGGCTTGTTTCACATCATCGGACCCACTACGACGACTTTGCATGCGCAATAAGCCTGCCACAGACTGCAAATTATTTTTCACTCGATGGTGCACTTCTTTAATGACAGAGTTTTTCACCAGTAATTCTTGATCTCTCTTCCGTAATTCTGTTTTATCTTGTAAGACTAAAATGCCACGCTTCCACTTGACCCCAAGGACGACGGGGATCATCACTTGTCGCAGAGCAATATCACCATACAATTCTTCATCAATGGTTCCCACCCTATCTTCTAAGGCCTTTTTGATGCGACCTACTTTCAGTGTACTACTGTAAATGGATGTCCCCTGTAACCGTCGATCAATACCAAAGATGTCCCCTAGTTTTTTCGCCGCTCGGTTCGCATAGAGTATGGTTCCATCTTGCTCAAAAAAGAGTATTCCATCTAGGACGGAAATTCCTTCATACAGCTCTGGTTGCTGCAACTGTGGCACCAACATACCTTGAAATGTCGTCTGTGACACAATAGACATAAACTCGTCATAGCGGTTGGAATATACTTCAGACACAGGATTCGTGAATGCACAAGCTCCAATACACTTACCTCCATTATCTACGATGGGGTATACATAGGCATAGTAAGGCTCAATGACTGCCCCTGTATCCGTAGGTTCTTCCCAATCCATGATACCTGCATAAGGTTTACCACTACGTAACATCTGCTGGAAAGGATGGTCCATAGGTACTTCGTATTTCTGTACCATTCCTGTATGATTGTTATCTAGTGCACCGCTGAGCAAAAGGTGCCCATCCTTAGCTTGCACTAAGAGGGACACCCCTTGTTCACTGATGGCTTTACCAAAGCTTAATCGCTGAGAAAACTGCAATAGTAAAGCCTGTTGTGTAGGATATAAATCTGTTTCTTTATCTATGATGTCTTTCCAACTAGCCATGTTGGTTCTCTTTCCACAAATCACTGCCCAATGGAATGGACGGTTTTGCATTCAATGTGTAATTGCTGAATTTTCCAGATTGTGCCATATAGTATGCTCGACATCCAATCATGGCCGCATTGTCAGTAGCCAACATAGACCCTGCCGTGAGATACGTTAAGCCCTCTGCTTGACACATAGCTTGTAAATCTCGTTGCAACCCACTATTTGCCGATACACCACCCGCTAAGGCAATCTTCGTTTCTCCTAATGTATGAGCCGCTTCTTTCATTTTTTCTACTAATACGTCTGTAATGGCCTTCTGAAAGGAGGCTGCCACATCTTCATGACGGATAGATTCACCTTTTTGTTGTTTTCCATTGATGTAGTTAAGAACAGCTGACTTCAAACCACTGAAACTAAAGTCAAAATTTCCTTTTTCCAATAAAGGCCTTGGAAAATCGATAGCATCAGGATTACCTTGTTTCGCCAATGCATCAATATGTGGTCCCCCTGGGTAAGGATAGCCTAATACACGAGCAATTTTATCGAAGGCTTCACCCGCCGCATCATCACGTGTTTGTCCTAGTACCTGAAAACTTTCATAATCTGTGACATGAACAATCATAGTATGACCACCAGATACAACTAAGCACAAGAAAGGCGGTTCTAAATCAGGATGTAACAAGAAGTTCGCAAAGATGTGCCCTTCCATATGATGAACACCTACTAAGGGAATATCTTTTGCAAAGGATAACGCTTTCGCAGCTGATACACCTACCAAGAGAGCCCCTACTAAACCTGGCCCATAAGTGACACCAATATGATCTATATCCTCTAATGTTACATTCGCATCTGCCAGAGCTTGGTCGATAACAGGCATAATCTGTTCAATATGATGACGGGATGCTACTTCTGGCACGACACCGCCAAATTTTCTATGTATAGGAACTTGACTGGAAATCACATTAGAAATGACTGTTCTGCCATCTTGTAAAACCGCTGCCGACGTTTCATCGCAACTAGTTTCAATAGCTAGTGTGTAGATACTCATGTCAGTTCCTCCATTTCTTTCGTCATAATTAACCCATCTTCTACTGGATCTGAATAAAATTGTTTACGTACTCCTACTGCTGTAAAGCCAAGTCTACGATACATCGCTTGGGCAGCAATATTAGAGACACGCACTTCTAAAAAAATATGCTTCATACCTCGTTTATGGAGCATTTGCGTTAATTTACGAGTCATTTTAGCTCCATAACCTGCACGACGATATTCAGGATGAATAGCAATATTCGTAATCTGACCTTCATCCAAGACTAGCCATGATCCTGCATAGCCAATAATCTTGCCATTTTCCGCTTCTGCCACGAGGTATAGCTTGTCTACTACTTCTAGATCATCTAATAAAGCTTCCTTGGACCAAGGCGTTGAAAAACAGGCTCTCTCTATTTCGTAGATACCTTCAATATCGCTACGCAAAGCTTCTCGTAATGTAACCATTATCGTTCACCCGCTGCTTCACGTACTACCACCGTAGGTTCTACGTAGGTACCGGTAGCTAACATGTCTTTATTTTTCTCATCCCACACCACTTCCGCTTCTGATTTACGAATATAGAATGGCTCAATAGACTGTGCATCAGGAATATTACTACTCCGGAATTGTGACAATGCCACTTGAATCACATGGGAGGCTCGTGGTCGTTGTTTTGATTCATGCCCCAGTACGAGTTTCATAGGATCCATCCGTCCCTCCACTACGCCTAGATTATATTCTTTTTCCAAACGTTTCAAACCATCTCCCACAATTACTACTGGATGCACCTTACATAGAGCTACTAAGGATTCCAGTAATTCTGGCACTTGATGTACTCCTACAGAATCCAAAGCATCCATGGTTGTACCATTCCACTCATATTGACGGGCATACACTTGCTTTTTCTGCGCATCCACAACGGTACACACACGGTAATTCGAGTACATAAACCCTTGTGCCAATACATCTGTAGTAAGAACTCCTACAACTGGTACATTCCATGCGTAAGCCAAAGCCTTTGCCGTGCCCAAGCCAATGCGCAAACCAGTAAACGAACCAGGTCCGATGGTTACAGCAATTCCGGTAATATCAGATTTTTTTACTTTCCCCGTTGTCAACACCGTTTCAATATGTGTCACCAATTGTTCAGAATGCGTAAGGCCTGCCTGCACAATGAGTTCGCTCCGTATTTCTTTGTCATTTCCCACCGCCACGCTGGCAATGGCACTACTCGTTTCAATGCCTAAAATCATAGGTTCTCTCCTATGCATTGTAATTCTTCTACTGAAAGTAAATCTGTACGAACTGTAAACTGACGAGATCCATCATCAGTAATAGAAATCTCAATCCACACTGTTGTATCTGGCAGTTCATCCATAAACTTACTAGCCCATTCTACAACGGATTTCGTTTCCTCTGTATATTCGTAAAAACCGATAGTTTCTAACTCTTCCACCAAATCCATTCGATACAAATCGAAGTGGTACAAGTAAGAACCATCCACTTCATAAGTGTTCATCAAAGCAAAGGTAGGGCTTGTCACTTCTTCTATGACCCCAAAACCTTTGGCAATTCCTTGGGAAAGGTGCGTTTTTCCTGCCCCTAGTGTTCCATCCAAGGCAATACAAATAGGGCGTTCATAGTCTTTCATAAAATTCCCTAGACTACGGCCTAGGGCCAACGTTTCCTCTACGGAATATGTTGTATATTGTATGGTATTCATAGTATTCCTTTATCATTATATTTTAATTAGTATGTTGTAGGCAACGCATACTCTTATCCCTGTCTAACATCGTTAACTGTGACTAGGATTATCTATACATTCAATACTTAATCATTCGATAAGTGATTATATCCTTTAGGTTCCACCACAATCCATTGTCCATCACGGTCCACTAAAACCTGTGCCCCACCTTCTTTAACATACCCAATAATGGTAAAAGTCTCTGCAGGTAAGCTATCAGCCTTTTCTGCTGGAATAGTCCCCACAAGCTGAAAATCTTCGCCCCCGGTCCACATAGGAAAGTATGGGCTCATATCCTTACTTTCACAATAGGCCTGCACCTCTGGATGCATTGGTAAAGAACTTTCATCAATATAAATAGTCACCTGTGATGCTTTAGCAATCTCGTTGAGCTCGCTAGACAAGCCATCACTGATGTCGTTCATAGACGTGGCACCTAAATCTCTTGCTATTATACCACATTCTATATGAGGAATGGGCCGTTGATGGACAGATTGACTCACGGGATAGTCCTTGCTGCCTTCCAACAAACTGTGCAACCCCACATACGATAATCCCAGATAATTCGTGATGAACACTGCATCACCATCTTGAGCACCACTGCGTAAAACAGATTGATGTTTTGGAATGTCTCCAAAGACTGTGGCTGAAATCACAAAAGGACCTTCCGTTGATACCGTATCACCACCAATGATATTCACATCGTACTCTGCACATATGCTACGTAAACCATTATAAACGTCTTCTACATAGGACGTATGTCGACTCTTGGGTAGTGCAATAGACACCACCATATGCCGTGGTGTACCTCCCATAGCTGCAATATCGCTAATGTTCGCAGCCCCCAAACGATAGCCTACGTCAAAAGGAGCTGTGGTGCTTTCACTGAAGTGAACACCTTCCACCATCATGTCCGTACTCACCAGTTGATCTACATCATGAGGGGTATCATAAACAGCGCAATCATCACCAACACCGACCTTTACGTACGTAGAGTCATTAATACTGTGTTGTGTTAATTTGTCAATGAGAGCAAATTCATCCAAGGAATCCTTATGCATCATACCACCTCGTTTCTTCTATACATGTCATTAACTAATTATCTATTCTCACAGACCAATAAAACAAAACTATCTCAATTAAACTATACGATTTATATCTTTTTCTCTATACATGTTGTTTTTATTGTACCATACTAGGGAGTAAAAATAAGATAAATTTATCTAAATAACAAAGGGACTCCGATAAGAGTCCCCTTTCATTATGTAATTGCAACTGATGTGCCTCTGCCTCATCATCTTCATTAACTGTGTAACACTACCTCGTCATCTCCACTAGCTGCTTCACATAGTCATTGCTCGGATGGTTCTTTACTTCTTCGGTAGTTCCGTATTGTTGTATTTTCCCTTCATGCATGACAAGGATATGTGTGCCTAGCTTGAAAGCTTCGTGCATATCATGAGTAATGAACACAATAGTGCAATCAGTTTGTTTGTGAATTTTCTTCAAGTCTTCTTGCAATTGATACCTCGTAATGGAATCCACCGCTCCAAATGGCTCATCCATAAGTAATATCTTCGGTGAGTTAGCATAGGCTCTAGCGATACCAACCCGTTGCTGTTGACCTCCAGATAATTCTTTAGGATACTTTTCCTTGCTGTCCATTGGTAATCCCACCAATGAAATCATACGATCTACGATAGTATCCACTTCGTCTTTTGGTACTCCATCTAATTTAGGCACATACCCAATATTGTCTGCCACCGTCATATGTGGGAATAATCCATCTCCTTGAATGGCATAACCAATCTTTCTACGCAAAGAAATTATGTCTTGATCGATAACACGAGTTCCAAAAATAGTAATATCTCCTTCGTCTGGTACAATCAATCCATTAATCATTTTTAACAGCGTCGTTTTCCCTGACCCAGATGTACCTACAATACAAAGAAAGTCTCCTTCATTAATGGACAAATTACAGTCTCTCACCACCCATTTACCTTGATAGGACTTTCCAATATGTTTATATTCTATAATTTGATTCATTTATTTCACCACCAATCCTTTAGATTGTAAAAATTCCTTCGCCACTTGTTTCGGATCTTCCTTATCAATTTCCACTTTTTTATTTAACTGTGCCATGGTACTTTCATCTAAGACACCATCCAAACGATGCAATACCGTTTCTAGCTCAGGATGTTTCTGTAAGGTTTCCTCACGAACAACCATACCTGCCATGTAACTTGGATAAAAGTTTCGATCGTCCTCTAACACAACAACCCGCGGATCAGACAACTGACCATCCGTAGTAAATACAGTCATAGCATCAATTTTCTTATCAAACAAGGCTTGGTATTTTAATCCATTGTCCATATCTACCACTTTTTTGAAATGATAATTATAGGCATTGGCTAACACTTTATAACCATCTTCTCGTTCAAAGAAATCATATTCTGCACCAAATGTTAGTTGTCCTGCATATTTCTCTAAGTCTGTAAATGTTTTTATGCCATATTCTTTTGCTAAGTCTGCTCGAATGCCAATACTATATGTATCATTAAAACCAAACATACCTTTCCACAAGAAATGATATTTGTCCTTGTACTCTGCACTCAGCATAGGAAACTTATCATTCTTGTAGTCTTCCTTATGCTTTAACACAATTTGCCAAGATGTACCTGTATACTCCGGATACATATCAAAATCACCTCGCACCATACCAGGATGAATATTAGAGGTGCCACCGCCTACACCATGGGTGTACTCAACCTTTAGGTTGGTATCTGCCTCAATGAGCGTCCCCACAATCTCTGCCAAAATATATCCTTCCGATACTGGTTTTGATGCGATGTGAATAGTATCACTTTTACTATACTGTTGCATTCCCAAAACACCTAAGATAATCACTAAGAAAACACCCAATGCATAGCCTACTTTTTTATTCACAACCCTATGCACCTTATGTTCTTCCACTAACTTACCAATCATACTTAGTATGCCATCTATCACCAAGGCTAAGACAGCAATGAGGATGCCACCAATCCAGATGAGCACTTCATTATTCGTGGTAATTCCACGATAGATAGCAACACCTAGCCCACCTGCACCCACAAAGGAGGCAATTCCTGCTAAGGCAATGGTCATAGTCACCATATTCATAATCGCTGCAAAGATAACGGGAAATGCTAGTGGCAACTGTATCTTCCATAAAATTTGGCTATCTGTGCTACCCATAGCACGGCTAGCCTCAATAATCTTGGGATCAATGGTAGTAATCCCTACATAAGTACTGCGCACAATAGGTAACAACGCATAAATAGTAAGCGCAATAATAGCCGTTGTATTACCCACACCAGTGAAAGAAATCAGAAATCCCAACAGAGCAATAGAAGGTATTGTATACGCAATATTCACTACAGATATAACGGAATTAGCCAGTTTCTGTTTTTGTGCAATAAATACCCCAATAGCCAATCCCAAAATCGTGGCAATAATAACTGCTGTAAAGGTAATCCCTATATGCTCCAGTAATAGACCCCCATAAAAGTTCGAGTTTTTTCCCAACTCTGCGAATATAGTTTGTATCATCAAGTCCTCCCTTTCTATAATACCTTAATTATCATACTAAATTACCATGAATTTAAGGTATAAAAATGTTAGAGGCTCTTTACTAAGAGTCCCCCAACATACTGCTTAATCTTTTACGATTTTATCTTTCATTTGTTTTAAAGGATGCGTCAAGTCAATGTTACCATAGGTAGGTAAAGTCACTCCCTTTACCTTGACATACACTTTATGTACACCATCAAATTCTACAGCCGTATTCACAATAGCTGCAATACGAAGTGTAGCTGTTAAACCTGTTGCATCCTGCAAAAAGTCATCATTTAATACCACGGTAACTGTATCATCATGTTTTGCCGTTTCTACTACTTTTGTACCTTTTGCAAAGACTGGATACTCAGCACGACCATCTTGCTCTATCATCAAATTTATGGCATCTTTTACGGTTTTACGCTCTTTATCTATCGTAAGCGGTTGTGGCATCACGCCTTTCCCATCTTGTCGCGGTATATAGACCACAATTTTTGTCATTTTATCCATCGACTTCTTATCTTGCGACGCAGAAGATTGTGCCGTTGTTTGCTTCCCTAAATCTACTTTTGAATCTTGAGAATTACAACCTGCCAATGCGATGACACATACGCTCATCATAGCCACTAAGCCATAGCGTAATGATTGTTTCATGAATTAACCTCCAAAATATAGTTCCAAACCTTTTGCTAATTCATTAGCAAATTCTTGTCGTGTAGATGCTTCTTTTAAATGTCCTTCTTCTTTAGGATTTGAAATAAACCCTAATTCTACCAGGATGGACGGCATCAAGGAATGACGCAATACATACAAGTTTCCTGGTTGAATACCACGATCTCCATTAAATCCACTGTGTTCAGCAATCTGACCTTGTACTGAAGACGCTAATTTTTTCGACTGATCAGATCCATCAAAATAATAGGTCGCAATACCACCTACATTAGGATTCGAGAAGGAATTAATATGAATACTGATAAACGCATCGGCTTGATTGCCATTTGCCACATTCACTCGAGCTTGTAATTCATCAACACCACTTGCATGTGGTCCGTACACGTCTACATCTGTAGTACGAGTTAAAATAACTTTAGCACCCTTTGCTTCCAGAATAGATTTTAAATACTCAGCAATAGGCAATGTAACCTGCTTTTCTTGCAATCCTGTCGGCCCAATAGCACCGGGATCACTACCTCCATGACCAGGATCTAACACAATAATCTTGCCATTAAGACCACCTGTTGTACGATAATTGACTACCTCAGGTATTGGCTTATCTGGTACTGTGGGCAATGCTATTCGTTGCTTTGGCGTTGGTGTAGGCTCTGTCTTCACTGGTGTATTAGGCTTCTGTGCCACCGCTTTCGTAGTTGGTTTTTCTGCCGGGTTTATAGCAGACTTTACCTCTGATTTTGGCATTTCCTTAGATGGTGACTTCCCCTCAACAACCTTAGTTGGTGCTTTATCAGCCATTGGGGTAGCTTGTTTTTTGCCATAATAATTTTCCCGTGGAGCCACTCCTTTTTTTTGAATATCTACCACCATCCGATATGGTTTATTATTCACTGTATCTTTTTTTAGTGTAAATACTTTTAAATCTTCTACATCAATAGCACTTGGTGTTTCAATTTTCACTACCGTATTTTGTCCTTCTTGTAAAAGTGTGGCACTTTTAGCAATTCCATCATCCATCACAATCGAAGTAGGTGCTCCAGCAATTATAGCATCCTTCAGCACTAAAGTTGTTAACGTACCATTAGCACTAATAGATGCTGTTGCATGAGCCGGGCTAGATAAACTAAAGACCATTCTTACAAAAGGAATCGGTGCATCATTTCTTGTCACCCAATGAAGATCTGTCACATTTGCAGCCTTCGTAGCTCCAAATAAAACTGGTAACACCAATAGTAACATACCCAATAGGGCAAATAATTTACGCAAATATCTCACTCCAATCTTATTGCACTGGATAGCATTCCTTTAGACAGTATCTTAATTATACCATATTTACCTATCCTATACATGAAAAATCAGTGAAAATTATTCTTTTTTGCAATTATATATAATTACAACTCCTACCAGTCTTTTTATCCGTAATAACTCTATTACATCTTTTTTATAAAAATAGCAAAAGAAACATAAGTAGGCCCTCTAGTAATACCAAGACTAACTTTTCCGCCATTACCTTACTTATGTTTCTTTCTCTATTTCAATATGTAATTGTCCTACACATCTTAACTATTAGTTATATCCTGATATCTTAAAATAACGCATGAGCGATAAAATAGCCAACTACACAGCTAGTAAATACTCCGATAAGACCAGGAATAATAAAGCTATGGTTAATAACAAATTTACCAATTCGTGTCGTACCAGAACGGTCAAAACCAATACATGCTAAATCAGATGGATATGTTGGCAGTACAAAGTATGCATAACACGCAGGAATAAATGATAAAACAACCAATGGATCCACACCTACACTTAAGCCCATTGGTACAACGATAGCAAGTGCTGCTGCTTGAGAGTTAACCAATTTAGAGATGATAAATAATACAAGTGCATAGGTCCATGGATGCTCTACTACCACACTCGATAAAGTTGTTTTGAATTGTGGAATATAGGCACCGAAATAGGTTTCTGCCATCCAAGCTACACCGTATACAGATACAACAGCAATCATACCGGACTTAAATACAGAACCACTTGTTACATCGCTCACTTTTACCTTACATACAAGGAGAATCAAAGCTGCCATAACAAGCATTGCAATTTGAATAGTAGGAGTCATAGATAATGGTTTCCATAGACCTTTTGCATTAGGAACTAATGGTAATAATTGGTTAGGGAAACTACCGAACAAGGCGATAACCAAAATACCTAGTAAGAAAATGATCGTTGCCCAGTATGCTGTGCGAGGAAGTGCCTTTGCTACACTAGCCTCTTTATTTTCCTCGTAGATATATGCTCGTTGTTCAGGGTCTTGAATACGAGCTTGGAAGTCAGGGTCATTGGCCAATTCTTTACCACGACGCATACTCCAGAGACCTGCTACTATAACACCCACAAAGGTAGCGGGAATCGTAATAGATAAAATGGTTACCACACTAGCTTGGAAACTAACAGCCCCTAACATAGCAACCATAGATACTACCGCTACCGATGCTGGAGAAGCACAAATCCCCATTTGAGACGCCACAGATGCCACCGCCATTGGTCGTTCTGGACGAATCCCTTCTTTGATAGAAATATCATAGATGATTGGGAACATCGTGTACACTACATGACCTGTTCCACATAACACAGTTAAGAACCATGTTGTGATAGGCGCTAAAATAGTAATTTGTTTTGGATTGCTACGAAGAAATTTTTCTGCGTATACAAGCATAACATCTAACCCTTTAGAGGCTTGCAAGAAACCAGAGCAGGTTACTACTGCCATAATCGTTAGCATTACATCAATTGGTGGTTTACCCGGTACAAGCCCAATTACGAATACGTAAATGGCAAGACCAATACCAGATACAGCAGCTAATCCTAAGCCACCATGTCTTACACCCACAATTAAGCACGCTAACAAGAGAATAAATCCGAATAAAATAATCATGAAATTACTCAATCCTTTCTAAAAAAATACACTTGCCGTAATCATTATACGGCAAGTGACGCAATAAAAACAGTGATAAACCGCTTCTATAGGATATATTTTATATGAAAGTTGGTTATGGTCTTATGACTGTAGTTCTGTAATAATCCATTCTGCATCTTTTGACAGATTACCCTATCGTCTTCTAGGCTACAGTACTGCTAACCCATGATTTTTGATGGTCTCCAATAGATGTGTCCATACATTTGCTCAACTTTTCACACAACTCTAAATGTCAACATCTTATTCAGCCCACATGTTTCAATATCGCAAGGGGTACCACCACACAGTGATGCTTCCAAATGATAAAACAGCATACACCGGTTAATATGTTGAAGAAGCAAGGGAGAACGCCGCCGATAGCCATATTGCGTAAGCAAGGATCGCAGTTTGACTCTCACATACCCATTTCCCTTGCCATAGAGGATACGAATACGCACACTTTTAAAGAACAAATCTAAATCAGAATAGTTGCTTATGTACTCTTCCATATTTACAGTGTGCTTGCCGTATGCAAGGTCCTTTTGTATGTCTGAAAATTCCTGGTTAAGGATGGATTTTTCATAAAAATAATGCATCCAATAACGAATGTCCAAAATGAACTTTCGTTTGTCCCTGCGATACTTGTCAGCAAAAAAGGCCTTCTCACCTTCCCATATCAAATCAATGATATGACTTTCCTCTCTACAGGTAAGCTCCATACTATTAATGATGGCGGCTAGGTCAATGGCTGAATATAAAAGCGCCCTCACTAGCTGTCACCCTTCATGCCATTACACTGGCGACATAGGATTTTAGCTGTCACCCTTCATGCCATTACACTGGCGACATAGGATTTGGAGGTTTTCCACAACGCTTTTACCACCACCGTTCATTGGAACGATATGATCTACCTGAAAGTAAACCCGAGAGTGATCCATTTTACCACAGTGAGCGCACTCATAGAATCCCCGCTTGTTCCTTGCCTTTTTAAAGGCCTGATCTCTTAGTTGTTTTTCCAGCATAGGATCAATCTTCCCTATCTCATAGAGTGGCAAATCTTCCAATGCTCGTGTACCGTATTTCACATTGCTTTCACGGTCTTCATACAAATCAGAAGAATGGGATAGTTTCATCAGTTCAATGTCGAGTTGACGGAGAAAATATAGTTTCCTTCCAAAGAATAGTTTGAGCATAGTATCATCACCGGAGTCCCAGATGGAGTCAATATATTCCGACTTCTTGCGCTGTCCCATGTCCTCATCCCAAATGTGTTGTGCGATAGCGGTCACATCCAGCTTGCTCCGGTCTATCTCGGCAAAGGTATAAAACTGAGGGATTGCTTCATACTGTGTATAGTATTTCAGTATATTTAATACATCCCTTGGCTCATAAGGTGGTACAAGCTCTCCGCAGAAGAAGGAGTCTCTACACTGACGTTCCATTTCCTCAAGCTCTTCGTCACGCAGATATTCTTCCGTTACCTCAAAGCTGGCGAACAGGGATGGAAGGGAATCCATAAGCTGCTTGTATGCCTCTTGTGTGCTATTGTAGACCATGACCTGATAGGCGTGATCCATACCGTTTTCCTCCAGATAAGAAAACGCATACATTCCAATCGGAATCCGCTGTTCAAAAGGTACTTTTTCTAATGCCGAAGTATCTACTGAATCATCTAGTATGGAAGCAAATTCTTCTATTTTAGAAATAGCAATCATGCGAAGATCATACTTTGTCCGTTCAGTTTTAGTATTACGAAAATCGTTACTTCCTTCAAAGAGGCTCTCAGGATTTACCCAAGCGATATTTTCATTCCAATGGTCAATGAAAGAAACAATATATGCACTGGATGTGCTCCCTGCTGCTGTCCCCCGCAATGCGCGACCAACCATTTGGGTCATCAAGATAGATGACACCGTAGGTCTAGCAAGGAAAACTGTCTTTGTTTGTGGTAAATCAACACCTTCTGTAAGTATGTTCACATTGATTAAAACTTGTAGCTTTCCATCTCGATATTCATTTAGCTTTCTCTCGTTATCTTCACGGCTGATTGTTACGCCAGCAATAGCATCTTTCACAGAAGAAACGATAAAGTCGGCTGAAACACCTGCTTTCTTGAACAAAGCGGTCAACTGAATGGCATGGACTACATTGACCGCAAAAAGGATGGTTTGCCCATACTCGGATTGCTTCGCTGTATAAGTCTCTACAATCAGCTTATTTCGGATGGCACTGTCTGCCATTTGCTGTGCAATTTCATCCGGTAAAACATCAAAATGCTGGATACTCTCCCATGCATCCACGCCAAGGAGCTCGCCGTACTTTTCATCAGTATAAAAGCTTTCAAAAATCGGCTTTACAAGTATCTGTCGATTAATCAATTCCTTTAAGCCAATTTGGTATGTAATACCCACATCATCATGTACAGCTTGTCCATTTCTAACACCATCGCTATATATACGGGCTAACAACCCCTGTTCGTTTTCTGCTGTACGAAATGGTGTTGCAGTCAGCCCAATGAGCTTCAAATTAGGCACTTTCCCTTTTACATACTCAATAATTTTTCGGTATATTTTAGCCGTTGAATGATGGGCTTCATCTACGACAAGATACAGCTCCTTTTCATCTTTCAACCATGTGTCCAGACGGTCAATATTTCTTCCAATACTGTCTTTGCTGACAATCAAAAGATTGTCCTCGGGACGAATATCGCTAGTACGGTCATGACTAGACGCGCCGGAAATAATGCGGAAACAAAAGGATGAAATATGCGGTATCACTTCTGTATAAGCAAACTTTTGAAAGGCTTCCGCTGCCTGATCCAACAACATTTGACGATGCCCAATCCAAAGTATCTTCTTTTTCTTGTCAATGGCATTCTTCAAAAGCCACATGGACACTGTATAGGTTTTTCCGCCGCCAGTAGGCAGTACTACCAACGTACTGTAGGACGGCTCTTAATTGATTTTGTCGAGACACTGCATAGCCTCTTTTTGGTGCTCGTATGGCGCTCTTTCATTCGTCCCCTTTTTGGGAAACACATTACCGTAGGACTTAACTTCTATACAATCAGTACGATGTTTCATTTCCTTTACCTCACTTTATGATTCTTTATCCACCTTTGTATAAGCCGTTCTATGATACTCATTCCTTTCGCTTCTAGTAAGGAAAGATTCTGTTTTTATAACCTCATGAATCACTGATTTGGGAAATTCAGGACAGCTTTTTATTCGAAATCAACGTTTCTAATCGTGCAATACGTTGTTCTTGTTCATCTACTTTTTTACGAAGCACTTGATTTTCCTCTTGAAGGACGTAGATGGAAGCAATCGGTCCCTTTGCATATTGTGGTAATACCTTAGATTGATTACCTAATCCAAACTTAAAGCTTAGCCCCGCATTAACTATCATACCATTCCCATTTGCATAAGCCATTCCAATATGAGCCAATTTAGACTCATTGTAATAGCGGGCATATCCTAGAGCCACGGCTCGCTTATTTTTATATGAACCTAGACCACGTATTGCACGCGTCTCTTTTTTTTTAATATAACCCGCGCCCAGCCATAAATTGATGTGGTTCTCTAGGATCATAAGTTAGTGGCTTTAATGCTGATAAAGCTGCATTCATCGTATCTCGTGCTTTAGACTCCTCTTCCACTCTAATAATGGTTTGATTAGTGGCATGTAATTGACTACCATTCACAGCGTCAGTAGATGTTTCAGAAAGCTCTCCAGCTGCTACTCCTTGCAATTGACGAGTAAATTTATTGTATTTTTCAGGCTTTACAAAACCATTATCTTTAGAGTAATAGGCTTCTATCCCCTCATCAACAGTACCAATACTTACGATTCCATTGACATTATCAACACCCGCATATTTACCATCTACTGGATGTAATGTAACTGCTTTACTAAATGCTCCCAATGCAACTGAACTTTTACCATAGGCTTTCGCTCCATATCCAATGGCTGTACCATGTTCATATTGTGCCGTCGCATAATCCCCTATAACTGTTGCACCTTCTCCTGGTGCTTTACCTAAAGAAAATGTCCAATTATTAAAATCCTTAGGATATTTCTCTGGAGCTACTATATTATAATTTCCAACAACAACTAAATGGTCTCCAGTAACTCGATTTTTGTTTCCTAAAACATTAAGATGGTCACCATACACTAAATTGTTATTTCCATATACATTATAAAATTTAGAATAAATTATAGTATTCCCTTCACCACTCACATTAGCTTTACTACTCTGATTTTCTTCAGCCTGAGCTACATCAGTGATAGATATCCCTATAAGCGAAAATACAGATATTGCCATAATTAAATGTAATCGTAAGTTCATTTATTTACTCCTGATACTATATCAATAAAATATTTGTCTTCGTATTCTTGGATATGCTTGAAATGGGCCATCCCTATCCTTACTGCATCACTTTGCTCCTAGTAAGCAAAGATACGGCCTCAGTATGATACGTCTGCGGGAACATATCCACTGGTTGGACTTTCACTAATTCATAGCCGTATTTCGTCAATATTTCTATATCTCGTGCCATCGATGATGGCTTGCACGACACGTAGACGATGCGTTGTGGTCCCATGCCTATGGCTGCGTGCAGCACGTCTTCTTTACAGCCTGCTCGAATAGGGTCAAATACGATGACATCTGGCTCTATGCCTTGTTTATACAAGCGTGGCATCTCAACGGCTGCGTCACCTACGATAAATTCTGTATTATCATATCCATTGCGAAGGGCGTTTTTCTTCGCATCTTCGATAGCGGGTGCTACTATTTCAATGCCGATGACATGCTTTGCTTTGTGCGCCAAGAACAAGGAGATCGTTCCTGTTCCACAATAGGCATCAATGACCGTTTCATGTCCTTTCAAGTCCGCAAATTCCAAGGCTGTATCATAGAGTACAGTGGTTTGTTCTGGATTTACTTGAAAGAAGGAATGCGGTGACAACTGAAAAGACAAGTCTTTGATATAATCTGTAATTTGGTCTTTTCCATAGATCGTGCGATTGGTAGGTCCTAAGATGACATTCGTTTGTTTAGGATTGTGATTCACCACGATAGATGTTACTTTTGGTAACGCGGTTATGATACGGCCTACCAATTCTGATTCATGAGGAATACTAGCAGTCCGACTCACAAGAATAACCATCCATTCGTCTTTCCCAATACGTCCAATAATATGGCGTATGATGCCCCTTTCAGTGTGCTCATTATATGGCTCAATGCCTAGTTCATTCATAACCTCATAGCAAACCTTACGGATTTCATCATTGCCCACATCTTGGATAGGGCAATGTTCGTGATTGATAATACTATGAGAACCTTTTTGGTAAAAGCCCATACGTATGTTGCCTACGGTGCCACCTATAGGCATTTGCATTTTATTTCGATATCGCCAAGGCTCCTCTGGACCTATGCAAGGCAAGACCAAGCTGGGGTCACATTTCGCAATACGTTCAATAACAGCTTTCACAGATTCTGTTTTTAATCGTAATTGTTCTGTATAGGACGCATGTTGTAATTGGCAACCTCCACAATTGCCATATACTTCACATTGTGGGGATACTCGCTCTTCAGACGATATGAGCACCTTTATAATATCCCCTACGGCATAATTTTTTTTGACTACGGTAATCTTCACTTGCACCGTTTCATTGGGTAATCCATAAGGTACAAATACAGTAAACCCTTCGTATCTACCTACCCCTTCACCACTACTACCTGTCCCGTGAATCTCTATCGTATATGTAGTTCCAACGCACACTGGTGCTTTCTGTTGTTTCTTCTTCTCACTCATCTATATATCCTTATACACAATATAATCGCTTGTATCAATGCATGTCTTATTATATCATTTTTATGTGTTCTTTACACGACTCCTAACATCATTGCTTGTGAAAGCAATTCAGTTTATTCTATAATCTGCTCTTCTCAAAAAAAAGAAAAAGCATACAGCCTCCATTGATGTACGACATCATGAAAACTATATGCCTATGTTATACATAAAAGCTATTTGTTGAGGTTTGACTATTGCCATCCTCGCAAAATATAGTATAGAACTTTATTTGCTGACTAGTGTCTCATATATGCTAAGACAAATAGAGAATACTTTTACAATCTCTAGTTTATTTCACCAATCGATTACGAATCATTGCCGCGCCTAATACCAATACAACACAGCCAATATGGAATGGCAAGCTATATGGTTCAACATATGGTGCTGCCATTGGGTCATGCTGAATCATGCTAGCAGATACCCAGCCTAAGATACCTCCACCTGCATATAAAATTACAGGGAATTTATCGATCAGTTTTACAAAGATGGTACTACCCCAAACAATAATTGGCACTGTCACAAGCATACCTACTAGAACAAGACCAAAATGTCCTTCTGCTGCTGCTACAACACCTAGCACGTTGTCGATGCCCATCACACCATCCGCAATGATGATGGTCGCAATAGCACCCCAGATATTATCTTTTGCTTCAATATTATGCTCATTGTCCCCATCTTTCAATAAGGAGTAACCAATCCAAAGCAACATAATACCGCCAACGATGCGTAATGCTGGAATGTTATCTAAAGCTTCAATGAATAATATTGCCATAATCAAACGCAAGCCGATGGCCCCAGCAGTGCCCCAGAATATGGCACGCTTGCGCAACCTTTCTGGCAAGTTTTTCGCAGCCATACCGATAACAATAGCATTATCCCCAGCCAATAATATATCGATAATAATAATTTGTAGAATTGCTAATAACCCTTGTGTTGATGTAATATCCACCATTTCCTCCTATAACTACTACTTAGAATACATTTTATTATAGCATAAGCTCCTTATAAAACAAAAGATAGCTGAGCTATTTCCACCCAACTATCTTTTATTTATGTTAGAAGCTTAAATTCATTACGCTTCCAAATACTTATGATTGTGTAAATACACGTATGCAATTAGATGTTCTTTCTGTCTTACAACAAATCAATACTTCCTCTAATTTAGAATATATACTTTCACCGTACGCCGACCAAATTGAATAGCCTCGTCATAACTTTCCATTGCTAAATCAATACGATGACCAACAATATCACCACCTGTATCATCTGCTATTGCATAGCCATAGCCTTCAACATATACCTCTGTACCTAAAGGAATCACTCTTGGATCAACGGATACATATCCATGCCGCAAAGCGTTACCACGAGCTGTATAAGAACCTGACTCTTGACTTGTATAGGCTGTCGCTTCCATTTCGATAGTTTTTTTATAGGATACTGGCCTACGATTCTTTTTGAAAGTATTTTGTTTTGTACCTGATAACTTAGACCATGTCGTAGCATCTAAAATACCAGTTTCACTAAGTCCATGGTACCGCTGAAAACGTAGTAAAGCCTCTTTTGTTCCACTACCAAACACACCATCAATAGCACCAGGGGAAAAACCACTATCTTCTAATTTACTTTGCAATTCTTCAATCTGACGACCACGATCACCAAATCGTGATACCTCAACACTACGGGTATTTAAAGGGACTTGTTGCCCCTCAAATTGTTTTTGATTCTCTCGTAAAGCACGCATAGTTTCTTTACCTACTCTACCGTCTGGAGTTAACCCGTGTTCTTTCTGAAAGACGAGTACCGCGTATTCTGTATTATTCCCAAACACTCCATCTGCTGTATCAAGCAAATAGCCTTGGGCTACTAACAACGCTTGTAACTCTTCTACCTCTTTACCACGATCCCCACGTCCAGATGTTGCCAAGGCTGTCACCATGGTACATACCAAAAGCAGAACCGCTATGAGAGTTATTTTTTTCACGATGTTCACCTCATATCTAAATGCTTATACATTTTACCATTTTTTGGGAGATACGTCAAAAAAACAGGCCTTTTTTAGTATTCTATTACCACTTAGCACCCATTTTTATTGTTTTTTTCCCACATATGGTATAAATTACTTCCTACAGGAAACACCACCTACTACATATGTACACCAAAAATGTTAATTTCCCTCAATTTCTATAGTAAGTATGCATAAAAATAGGTTTACTATACTAAATTGGCATAATAAAACCGTAGCAAAAGTGTCCTCTTACTACGGTCTTAATATAGAGTCTCTGCACTCTATAAAGTATGCAATTAAATATGTTGTCCTTTAATCATATCGTATTCAGACACACTCACTTGTTGTTTACGTCCAGCAATTCGTAATACTGAATATCCCAAGATACCAGATACAATAGAACCTACGAAGATACCAACTTTTGCCATTTCTTGTGCTTCTCCTGGAGGGAAGGCTAACAAGGATACAAACAAGCTCATAGTAAATCCGATACCGCAACATAGAGCGATACCATACACATGAACCCAATTGGTTTGAGCAGGCATTTCCACGAGTTTAGATTTCACTAGCAAGAACAAGGTACCAAATACACCTACTTGTTTACCAAGTACTAAGCCTACTGCAACACCCAATACAACTGGGTGTGCAAAGCTTTCTAAGGTAAACCCGTGGAAGGATACCCCTGCATTAGCAAATCCAAAGATTGGAATAATTAAGTAAGTAACCCAGTTACTTAAAGTATGCTCCCATTCTGATAATGGAGATACGTGACGACCATCACGAATGCCATGATATGGAATGAACGCCGCTAGAATAACGCCTGCTAAGGTAGCATGTAATCCAGACTTAAATACGCAGAACCAAAGGCCAAAACCTAAGGCTAAATACGGAATTGGTCGCGTATAGTTCATACGGTTTACGTATTGTAGCATAAACACAATGATGGCTGCTACGAATAAGTAAAAGAAGTTTAACTCCGCTGTATAGAAGAAAGCAATGATGACGATAGCCATCAAGTCATCCATAACCGCCAAGGTAGTTAAAAATACTTTCATCGCAATAGGCACTCGATCTCCTAAGAGTGAAACGATACCGATGGCAAAGGCAATATCTGTGGCTGTAGGAATCCCCCAACCATGTATAAATTCTGGATGGTATCCAACAATAAAGTAATAGATTAATGCCGGCATTAAAAGTCCGAAGAATGCCGCAATACCTGGCAAAAATCGTTTCGCATTCGTATTCAATTCCCCTGCAATCATTTCCCGTTTTACTTCAAGGCCTACAAATAAAAAGAATACTGCCATGGCCACATCATTAATCCATAATTCAATGGGTAATGGTCCTAGTTTAGCATGTAATAATGAGTGGTACAACATTTCTACTGGAGAGTTTGCCAATAGCACCCCTACCACAGCAGCTACGAAGAGTAGTACGCCCCCTGCTGATGGTGATGTAAAAAAAGATACAATTCGATTCATATAATTACCCCTCTACCATGTAATATATATCATTGAATAAGTAAAATATGTCTTTGTTATTATATCACTAATTAATTCCTTTATCTATCGAATTTTTTCTATATTACGCATGTATACAAAATCCAATACTCGATTTGCCAATGTCCTTACGATATTGTTGCCCCTCAAAATCAATTATACCCACACGTTCATAGGCATGTTCTAAGGATTGTTCCAAGGTATCTCCCAATCCTACGACACCTAGCACACGGCCCCCTTGTGTTACATAGTGATCGATTTCAAATGCTGTTCCAGAGTGAAATACCATTGACCTAGTATCTACAGTCTGTATATCACCGGTGATACTTCGACCTATCAATGAGTTATATGGATATCCTTCGGATGCTAAAATCACACAAGAAGCATATTGTTTGAACCACTCCAAGGTCATTCCCTCTAATCGGCCCGTCGCCGTAGCATACATGATTTCTCCTAGATCACTCTGCAGTAATGGCAATATCACTTGTGTTTCTGGATCTCCGAAGCGAGCATTGAACTCTACTACTTTCGGTCCTTCCTCGGTAAGCATAAGACCTGTATACAAACATCCTACATAGGGATACCCTTCTTCTGCCATGGCCTTTACGACGGGCTTTACTATGGTGTCTACGATGACTTGTTCCAATGTATTATCCAGTTCTGACACTGGTGCATAAGCTCCCATACCTCCTGTATTAGGACCTGCATCATGGTCTAACAATCGTTTATGATCTCTCGCTCCTATCATAGACAAGACGTGAGTGCCGTCCACAAAGGACAAGAAGGATAACTCTGCTCCTCGCATATATTCTTCAATTACAACTCTTTCGCTGGGACTACTTAGCATCTCTTTTAGTGCTCGTTCCGCTTCTGTGAAAGTCTCACAAATGGTGACACCCTTACCACCACATAGGCCATCCCTCTTTAATACAATCGGCACGCCCCATTGATGAATGATGCGTGTTCCTGTTTCTACATCTTCGCAAATCTCATACTTTGCTGTAGGAATCTTATATCGACGCATTAGATCTTTCGCAAAAGACTTAGACCCTTCTATTCGAGAAGCCTGATGGGAGGGTCCAAATACAGAAATCCCCACTCCTCGGATTGCATCGCTAAGTCCTTCTACAAGAGGCAATTCAGGACCTATAACAACCAAATCAATCCTATGATCTAATAACCAAGCAAGTAAAGTGTCTCGGTTCTTCCAGTCTAAATTGACTATAGTGGCTATGGAAGTCATCCCTGCATTGCCAGGCACTACATAGATATCTGTTACAGATGGACTCTGATGTAATTTCCAAGCTAATGCATGTTCACGACCACCATTGCCGATAATACATACTTTCATAGATACCTCTCAAGATAAACTATTGAGTAATAACTTACTCTCTAATGACAACACGAGAGCCTACGATTTCTAAAGCATCATTACAAAATAAGCGCACCGCCTCTGGATAGATGCGATGCTCTTCATGTAAGATTCGTTTCGATAGCGTGTCTACCGTATCATCTTCATAAACAGGCACCACTGCCTGCGCAATAATAGGCCCTATATCCATGCCTTCGTCTACAAAATGAACGGTACATCCTGTATATTTTACACCTTTTAACAAGGCTTGTTTCTGTGCCTGCATACCTTTGAATGCTGGCAGCAAGGAAGGATGAATGTTCAAAATCTTTCCTCTGTAGGCTTGCACAAACGTAGGAAGTAATATACGCATATACCCAGCTAGCAAAATGCCGTCCACTTCATATTCCTGCAATATATCTAGCATAGCCTGTGTCCACGCTTCTCCATTACCATAGTGAGTAGGATCTACTACGTGTACAGGAATATGCCAAGCACATCCCTTCTCCACAATGCCCACATTGGCTCTATCACTAATGATAAGAACTATTTCACCCTCTATATGCTCCGCTTTTATGGCCTTATAGATGGCTTCTCCATTAGACCCTCTACCACTGCCAAATAGAGCCAAACGTTTACGCATGGAATGCCTCACCAAGAATCGTCACATCTCCCTGTCCTTCTGTAACAAGTCCAATGGAGTACACCACTTCTCCTTGCTCTTGCAACACTTCTACGACTCGTTCTACTAACTCTGGCTTCACTACTAGCACCATACCTATACCCATATTGAAAGTATGATACATTTCTCTCGTTTCCACATGTCCCCATTCTTGTAGTAGTTTAAAAATCGGTGGCACTGGCCATGCATCACTATGAATCGTGACAGACAATCCTTTCGGTAATATACGAGGAATATTGTCGTAGAAAGATCCTCCTGTAATATGAGCCATTCCTTTCACTAACTGTTCTTTCAGTAGTGGTAGAATCGGTTTTACATACAGTTTTGTTGGTCGTAGTACTTCTTCTCCTATCGTGCATCCTAACTCATCTATATACGCGTCTAATGACATTTGTTTTTTATCTAAGATAATATGGCGCACTAAGGAAAATCCATTGGAGTGCAAACCTGATGAAGGTAACCCTAAAACCATATCTCCTGCCTCGATAGTGGCTCCCGTAATGCATTGATCCTTATCTACAATCCCCACTGCAAAGCCAGCTAAATCATAGTTGCCATCGCCGTAGAAACTAGACATTTCCGATATTTCTCCACCAATTAAGGCACACCCGCATGTTTCACAAGCCTCGCCAATACCATCGATGATACTTTCAATATGATCATGTTCCAATTTGCCGACTGCAATATAATCTAGGAAAAATAAAGGTGTCGCTCCCTGTGCTACCACATCGTTCACACTCATAGCCACACAGTCTTGACCAATCTGGCGGTGTTCATTCATAAGGACGGCAAACCGAATTTTCGTGCCCACTCCATCCGTACTAGATACAAGAACGGGTTCTTTCATAGCATGCTGTGCCAAAGAGTACAGCCCACTAAATCCGCCTAAGGACCCTAGTACACCTGGTGTAAAGGTGCGTTCCACACGCGCTTTAATCTTTTGAATCAGCTGATTGCCCGCTTCCACATCTACGCCAGCATCTAAATAGGTAACAGGTGTATTATCGACAGACATAAGTACCTCCCTTGGTATACTCTTCCCTTACAGGACTTGGATACTCTCCAGTAAAACAAGCCACACATAAATGTTGTGCTTCTAATTGTTTCAAAGACTGCATCAATCCTTCATGAGACAAATAGTATAAACGATCAACGCCAATGTATTGGCGGGTTTCTTCTATGGAATATCGATGCGCTAGCAACTCTTCTGCATTGGATGTATCGATACCAAAATAGCAAGGATATCGAACTGGTTCAGAAGCTAAGCATACATATATTTCTTTCGCTCCCGCTTGTCGCAACATAGAAACGATATATCGACTTGTAGTACCTCGTACAATGGAATCATCAACGAGAACAATGCGCTTACCTTGTACCACCTCAGGAACCACGCTAAACTTGTTACGTACCGCTTCTTCTCGACTCATTTGGTTAGGCTCTATGAAAGTCCGTAATACCTTTGGATTACGCACCAATCCTTCCCTATAAGGTATACCAGCTTCCTCTGCATATCCCTGAGCCGATAAAGTCCCCGAATTAGGAATAGGCATAACAATATCTGCTTCATAGTGAGTTTCTTTTGCCAACTGACGACCCATAGCCACCCTTGCTTCTAATACACTTTGCCCATCGATAACGCTAGTAGAATGTGCAAAATAAATATATTCAAACACGCAAGTATGTTGTTCCACTACCGTCTGTTGTTCTATGCTAACACTTTCTGCATCTACTGCTTCTTTCGTTTCTTTAGTTTCTAATTTCTCAGTCCCATCTCCAGAAATAGCCTCACTCTGTATATCACCCTCGGTCTTTCGGTAGTCTGAGACTTCATATCTTTTACTGGAGTGATACGGTATACTGCGGAAACCTGTTCCATCAATAAGAATCATTTCTCCAGGTCTTACATCACGAATAAAAATCCCCCCTATAGCGTCTATAGCGCAACTTTCAGAGGCAAGTACATACCCGTTTGGTGTGCGACCTATGCAAAGAGGACGATACCCATGAGAATCTCGTACACCGATAAGTATCGTATCCGTAGCTATCGTTAAGGAAAAAGCCCCTTCCAATCTCCTACAAGCTTGCTGAATAGCGCCTAGAATCGTCGATTCATTGGAGCGCTGGATCAAATGGACGATTACTTCTGAATCCATCGTCGTCCTAAACTTAGATCCTTGCAATTCCAATTTGCGGTGTAATACTGGGGCATTTGTCAGGTTCCCATTATGGGCTACTACGAAGGTCCCCCACGACGATGTTCCTACAAGAGGTTGTACATCATCAGGATTCTCTATACCTGTCGTAGAATACCGCACATGTCCAATCCCTATATGACCTTCTAGGGTAGAAACATCCTGTAAGGCCTCTTTCACTAGTCCAGGCCCTTTCACCACATCTATTTGCGATCCATGAACCACAGCGATACCCGCTCCCTCTTGCCCTCGGTGCTGCAACGCCATAAGTCCGTCATATATAGTTGTCCCGATGGTAGAGGTCCTATCATAGAGTCCAAAGACCCCACACTCCTCATGCCATGCATCTAACACGCCATCATATTTCATTATGCCCCCTAGAGTTATACCCTACTCATTTCGTGCACTCGGACAGATTATCAAATGTCAAACTATCTCTATTATAACTTGCTACACCGCTATCTTCAATATAAACTCAGGGAATCAACAAAAAAACGTGGTATACTTAAGATACAACAATCATGTATGAAACGCTAACAAACACACTATAGGATATATGGAGAATCCCACTACCGTCCTATCCACCTAAAGGAGGCTATGTATGCACATATTCCGTCTATTCGTCGCTTCTCGCACAACTACTTCACAGGAATCAGAACAATTACGTATGACCTTTGAACAAGATTTACAAATTCCACTCACGGACCTCACAATCTACGAACGATACGATATCTTTGGAATTACAGAATCAGAGTTTGAACGTGCCAAAACTCTCATCTTTTCTGAACCTCCTATAGAAACTACCTGTACCACATTGCCTCTGACCTCTCAAGATCATCCTATTGCGATTGCACCTATGCCAGGACAATATGACCAACGTGCTGATTCTGCAGAGCAATGCCTATCCATCCTTACCGGTCGTGATCAAAATACAGTCCGTACTGCACGAGTGTATGTTTTAACAGGACCTCTTTCTAAGGTACATATGGATATAGCCCGTCAATATCTTTTACAATCTATCGATACCTGTGAAAGCTCCATGGAACTTCCTACAACACTAAACATAGTAACACCGGTGGATCTAAAAACTTCACACATAGAGGGGTTTATCACTCAGTCGGAGTCGGAACTAAAAGAACTCCTCCACTCTATGCAATTAGCCATGACTCTAGAAGACTTACTATACATTCAAAAGTATTTCCAAAAGGAGCACCGCAATCCAACGATCACCGAAATTCGTGTATTAGACACCTATTGGTCAGACCATTGTCGCCACACTACGTTCAACACAAAACTAACAGAGATTACCTTTGATGAGTCTCCCCTTACCAAGCCGATTCGAGACACTTACCAAACCTATCTTGATGTAAAAAAAGAGCTGCACCCATTAGCTACTACTGCGCCCACATTAATGGACATAGCCACAATGGCAATGCAAGAACTCCGTCATCAAGGTAAACTACATCAATTAGATGTATCGGACGAAATCAATGCTTGCACTATCATAGTTCCAGTGCAGGTAGATGATACAGAGGAAGAATGGTTATTATTGTTCAAAAACGAAACCCATAATCACCCTACTGAAATCGAACCTTTCGGTGGTGCTTCTACTTGTTTAGGCGGTTGTATTCGAGATCCTCTCAGTGGCCGTGCCTATGTATACCAAGCCATGCGCATTACTGGGTCTGGTAACCCTCTAGTCTCAAAAGAACATACCTTACCTGGTAAATTACCACAATCCTACATCACTACTACCGCCGCCAAAGGGTTTTCTTCCTATGGCAATCAAATAGGTATTCCTACAGGGGAAGTACGGGAATATTATCATGAGTCCTATCGTGCCAAACGATTAGAAGTAGGTGCCGTCATTGGTGCTGTGCCACGGTCTCATGTACGTCGTGAAAGCCCTGTTCAAGGAGACCTCATTATATTATTAGGTGGTAAGACTGGCCGTGATGGCTGTGGCGGGGCTACGGGTTCTTCTAAAACGCATACTAAAGACTCCCTCTATACATGTGGTGCAGAAGTACAAAAAGGAAATCCTGTCACAGAACGAAAATTACAACGTTTATTCCGCATCCCAGAGGTGACACAATGTATCAAACGATGTAACGACTTTGGAGCTGGCGGTGTAGCTATCGCTATTGGAGAGCTCGCAGATAGTATTCACATTCACCTAGATGCGGTACCTACCAAATACGCAGGTCTCACTGGTACAGAGCTAGCTATCTCAGAATCCCAAGAACGAATGGCTTGTATCATAGCCCCTATTCATTGGGAACGCTTGCAGTCCTATTGTACTGAGGAAAACCTAGACGCCACTATCGTAGGGGAAGTGACCAATACGGGGCGCCTAGTGATGGAGTTCCGCGGAGAAATTATCATCAACTTACATCGTCAATTCTTAAATACTAATGGTGCTACACAATGTGCTACTGCTCATATCCTGCCTCCTACGCCTAAGTTATGGAAACCTGTCGCTCACTCCTTAGCAAGTCGCTTTCATCAATCTTTACAAAATTTAAACAGCACCTCTCAACAAGGATTACGAAATATGTTTGATTCTACCGTAGGTGGAAATACAGTACTCTTTCCTTTCAGTGGAAAATATGTAAAAACTCCTGTCCAAGGGATGGTAGCAAAACTTCCTGTACTACAGGGAACTACTACGACTACAAGTATCATGACTCATGGATTTGATCCGTATCTATCGGAATGGAGTCCATACCACGGCGCTCAGTATGCGGTACTCCTTAGCTTAGCAAAATTAGCTGCTCTAGGTGGAGATATCTCTAAGGCCTATCTTAGTTTTCAAGAATATTTCGAAAAGCTCAATAGCCCTACTTCTTGGGGCAAAGTCGTTTCTGCCATATTAGGGGCCTACGAAGCACAACGTCAATCAGGTGTAGCAGCCATTGGTGGCAAAGATTCTATGAGCGGTACATTCCAAAATCTACATGTGCCACCTACACTCATTTCTTTCGCTGTCTCCACCGAGGATATCCACCGCATACTCTCACCACATGTTCATGAGGCACACCATCATATCCTATTTCTGCACGTACCAGAGAACTCTGATGGCACACCTAATTGGACAACCTTTAAAGCACATTCTGATACTTTGCGTTCCCGCAATATCGCACAACAAGTGTATAGTGCTTATGTCGTAGAACAGGACGGCATAGGACCTGCTACCGTGAAGGCCTGTCTAGGTAATGCCATTGGCTGTATCTACCACCAAGAAGAACTGCAAAGACTAGTTATGACTGTATCTTCTATACATAAAGAGCGAGAGACAGAGCAAACAGGCATGACTCAAGCCTGTACCAATACATCCGAGAATCATAGTGCCAATACACCAGCAAATGATAGCCCCAATGTGTCAGAAAATTATAGTTCCTCTACCACTCTAACTCCTGAGGATATGTTATTCTACCCCTTCCGTGGTTCCTTCCTTATAGAGGTGGATACTGAGACAGCTAAGGCATTACTTACAATGCCTCATATCTACCACATTGGTACTACACAAGAAGACCCCACAATTGTTATGGGGGATACCACTCTCCCATTAGATGACTTAACCACATCCTATGAAAGCACCTTAGCCTCTATCTTTCCTATCTACGCAAAAGAAAAAGTCCTCCCTACAGGACATATATCAAATCAAAAAAGGAAAACAAATTTCATAGAACCTCATGCAACAAATGAACTACAAAGTACAAAATCTAGTAACTTGTGTAAACAACTTAATGTATCAAATATATTCAGCGTTACCAACACCTCTGCTGACAGCAAACTACTACACACTACACAAAGCAAACCTTGTAGTAAGTATACCTCTCTAACTCATCCTAAAGTGCTTATCCCTGTATTTCCTGGTACCAATTGTGAATACGAATCTGCGCGGGCTTTCATAGAACAGGGTGCTAAAGTAGAAACTCTAATCATTCGCAATCGAGGTAGCCAAGAGTTACAAGAATCCATACAAGCTTTAACACGCAGTATAGACAGATCTCAAATTGTATGTTTCTCTGGGGGGTTCAGTGGAGGTGATGAACCTGCAGGATCTGGTAAATTTATAGCCACCCTCTTTCACAATCCTTATTTACAAGAGTCCCTTGAAAATTTATTGTACCGCCGTGATGGACTAGTCCTGGGTATATGTAATGGGTTTCAGGCTCTCATTAAATTAGGTCTTCTACCTACAGGACATATACAAACATTGACTGAAAACAGTCCCACCTTGACGTACAACTCCAGTGGGCGGCATATATCTAGCATAGTTCATACTAAAGTGTTATCTAACGCTTCACCATGGCTAAGTGCCTGTGAGGTAGGCAATATCTATACTGTACCTATTTCTCACGGAGAAGGTCGTTTCTTTACTACCCAAGAGCAATTACACGAATTATATGTACATGGTCAAGTAGCTACCCAATACGTAGATCCTTTAGGCAATGCCACTACGAGTCCACAATGGAATCCTAATCAATCCATGGGGGCTGTCGAAGGCTTGCTCAGCCCTGATGGTCGTGTATTCGGAAAAATGGCACATGTAGAACGTATCGGATACGGCGTTCATCAAAATATAGAAGGACAACTTGTGATGCCTATCTTTGCATCGGGAATTAAATACTTTACAGAGTAATCTATGACAAACCAGATTAAACCTATGGTAAATCAGATTAGATAGCATATAACTAGCAACCATCAAGCATTAACAACTTCTACTCACTCCTATTTTTTCATAACAAAAGAGCTGTAACCCTATGCAATCTGCATGTTGTTACAGCTCTTTATTCTATTCGTATAAACTGATTAACCCACTTCTGGCTCTAATAAACCATATTTGCCATCATGACGGCGGTATACGACATTCATAATTTCAGTATCTTCATTAAAGAACATAAAGAAGTCATGTTCCAATAGATTCATTTGTAAAATCGCTTCTTCCACGCTCATAGGGCGTACCGTAAAGTTTTTGCGACGCACTACTTCTAACTCTTTTTCTTCTGGAATCGCTTCCACAGGTGTTACATCTACATGGAATCCAGTTTCTTTACGGAATCGTTTCGCTAACCGTGTTTTATGTTTATGGATTTGACGAACAATTTTATCCACTACTAAATCAATGGCAGCGTACATATCTAAATGGCTTTCTACACCACGCAATACTACACCTTCTACAAAACATGTTAATTCTACTTTGCGTTCTTCTTTTTCAACGGATAATACAACTTGTACTGTCACTGGAGTTTCAAAATAACGAGATAACTTTTCTACTCGTTTTTCAATATATTCACGTAACGCTGCTGTCACTTCAAGATTTTTGCCTCGTACTGTTAATTTCATAGTGCTCATCCTTTCTGTATTACCTATAAACAAGTACCATATTTATATAGTTCTACAGAAATCCTTAAAATCCTTTTTATTTTTCAAAAAAATTTTAGTCTAGTTGCTATTTGTTCTTCTACACTTCCATTGTCATCCTATCTACAATCAATAGTTTTATTACAAATTTAACTATACTAATACCAATAAAAAAGCTTAGGATCTCCTACTAGGAATATCCTAAGCCTTTTTGTTTTGAACTAAGCTTTATATACGTTAGCCGCTTGAAGACCGCGGTTGCCATCTACGATTTCAAATTCAACTTGTTGTCCTTCGGATAAAGACTTAAAGCCATCTTCTTGGATTGCAGAAAAATGAACGAATACATCGCTACCATCTTCTCTTTCAATAAAACCATAACCTTTTTCTGCGCTGAACCATTTTACTTTCCCAAGCATGATAATTCCTCCTACCTTTAATACTGCAAGCGATTTAGAGTATCTAAATCTTGCTTTCATGTTATCACTATAAATGTATGGTGTCAATCAAAATATTATTTTATTTTCAAGTATATGCTATATTGATATAATTCATCAAAATTATTAATCAATTATTTCTATTTATGCTAATAATATAACATTTATA
>OBVV01000090.1_pt1 | contig 45343 bp, 43 predicted proteins | sample 1476221 | NCBI WGS metagenome assembly OBVV01 (sample SAMEA2580029, study PRJEB22360) | human gut metagenome | biome: human gut; feature: human-associated habitat; material: faeces | place: Denmark | collected 2008/2010 | reverse complement strand
TATTGAGTCTATGTATCCACTAAGTAGTCCTCTAGTAAATTGACTTCATCCACATAGAGAATATTTTCGTGAGCCTTAAATAAAATGCCTGGAGAAAACTCTTGCTTCCCCTCTTGCAGCATCCGCTCAATATCCAAGGTGCCCACCAATCTGTCTTCCGTGCAATGTAAAGGAAGGTCCACTACTTTCATCGGTGTGCCATCACGATGCATAGGCAGCACCTTGGCTAAGCCTCGTACCGCCGTCGACTTTGCCGTTCCCTTATCACCCTGTATCAATACACCACCTACCCGTGGGTCTACCGCATTGAGGAGTAAGGCCAATTTCATTTGATCTTGTCCTACTAAGGCTGTAAAAGGATATATAGTACTCATGTTAGTCTCCTTGCCAACGTCCTTTGGTAGGGATAATTTCTATGCGCAACTGCCCATACCGTTCATCTCTGAATACATCTGTATCCATATCAAAGGCCCGTTTAATATAATCTGGATGCAACACTTCTTCTGGCATACCATCTGCAATGACACGATGTTCTCCAATGAGCAATAATCGTGTGCAGTATTTAGCTGCTAATTCTAAATCATGTACAACGGTAATGATAGTTTTTCCTTGCTTGCACAAATGTTGAAAGAATCGGAACATGTCATCACTATGGCCTTTATCGAGGGCAGAGGTTGGCTCATCTAAGAGCATAATATCTGTCTCTTGGGCTAGAGATTTAGCTAACAAAATGCGCTGTTTTTCTCCACCACTGACCTGTTCCAATCGGTGATCTTTTAAATGTGATACTCCTGTATGCGCCATCACCTCTTGCACAATACGACGATCTTCGTCGCTTTCACTATCCCACCAAGATTGGTACGCATAGCGACCAGTCATGACGATTTCTTCGGCGCTGAAAGCGTAGGGAATCTCCACTTGTTGTTGCATATAACTCATCGTTTTGGCAATAAACGTATCTGACTGTTTCGCCAAATCTTGTCCATTTCCATAAATATGCCCCTCATAGGGTAATAGCTGACGAATCGCTTTTAGCAATGTGGTTTTACCATTCCCATTCGCCCCAATGATACCAATACATTCGCCTTTGTAAAAGTTTTTGGTTACATCTTGAACGATTGGTTGTCCATCATGATATACAGATACCTGTTCTAAGCGCAATACTACGTCACTCATAGAGAACCTCCTTTCACTTTCAAACGATGTAAGAGGAATAAGAAATATGGCGTTCCTAATAAGGCCGTCATAATACCCACTCGTATATCCACAGGGTGGAATAAGGTTCTCCCCAATGTATCGCACAACAGCACAAAACAAGCACCTCCTAAGGCAGAGGCAGGTATCACGAGGCGATGGTCAGGTCCCACTAAGAGGCGCACCATGTGTGGCACCACAAGACCCACAAAACCAATACTACCGCCCACACATACAGAAATAGCCGTCATCATGGCAGACAGTAGCAAGAAGATCATACGATATCGATTGGTATTCATGCCTACAGCTCTCGCTTCTACTTCGCCCATCACTAAAATGTTTAAATGTTTACTCAAGGCTATAATAATCGCTGTTCCTACCGCAATAGTAGGTAGTGCAATGTCCACATGCTCCCATCGGCGATATTCTAAACTGCCAACCATCCAGAATAGAAATTCTTTCAAACGATATTCATTCATCAACGTTAAAATTCCAGAAGTCAAGGACCCCAATAGCATGCTGATCGCTACCCCTGCTAACAATAAAATGCGAGGGTCCATCCGTCCTTTATACCAACTGAGGAGCATCGTAATACCCAGAGCTGTCAAGGCGCCGATAAATGCAAAGGACGGCATATAATAGGCACTCACCGATGACAACCCCAAGGCTACCGCAATCACAGCTCCCGTGGAAGCCCCTGATACTACGCCCATAATGCCTGGATCAGCCAATGGGTTACCAAATACACCTTGTATAACCGCCCCTGCAATGGCCAAGGCCATACCAATAGAAATAGCCACTAAAATTCTAGGCAAGCGTATAAAATATAAAATTCGTTCTTGCTCTTCTGTTAAATGCAAGAAATCACTAGCACTGATGGGAATAATGCCCATACACAAGGACACGACAATAAGCACCAATAGCAATATCATCATGCCCACCATATAGAACCACGGTCTATTCATGGGTGCCTTCTCCTTTCTCGCTCTCTCGAACGATGCGCAAAATATCTTTCATGGATTCACCAATAAACTGATTCCCCGTATATAAATCCGCTGCTGGCATGGTGACCACTCGACCGTCTCGAACGGCCCTGACTGTTTGTAAGCCAGGGTTGTCTCGATACAAAGTTTGCCAAGCCATTTCGCTTTTATCGTAGACTGGTATGAGAATCACATTGGGGTCCATTTCAATAATACGCTCTTCTGTGAAAGCTGTCCTAGGTGCATATCTTAAATGACTCGGTCCATTTACAAGGCCCATGACACGGGTTATATCATCAAACAGACTCCCTGTTCCCGAAAAGCCTTCCATGGATGACATAGAAATTACTACTTGCCCTTTTGTTTCTACAGATAGCGCTTTCACATCTTCTATATCTTGTTTCATTTTAGTGGTCATATTACGCGCTCTATCCTCTGCTCCTACCACATGGCCCAATCGTTCTACTAGTTCAATCGTTTCTTGTACTGTTTTAGGACTGCTAATGATGACCACAGGAATTCCCAAATGCTCTAGTCCATCTAATACATCTTTACTTGTATACTCTGGAGCAATGACCAAGTCAGGGTGTAAATATACAACTTTCTCCACCGCATAGGAGTATAAAGAGACTTTCACAGATTTTGCCAGTTCATAGTTCGGCCCATATCCCTTTGTTTTTGAAAGAAAGCTCACTGCTCCTAATCGATTAGGGCCTACCATATCTAGTAAGATAGGTTCATAAGCAGAGGTTAAGGAGACGATTCGCTTTGCCTCTACAGGTACTGAGACGGATCGCCCCCAATCATCGATGACGATACGTTGCTCCCCTTCTACTACACTTGATGACTCACTATGATCATTCCCTACAATCCAAGGATGATACCCTACAAGGAGTCCTAGCACAAGGAATAGACCGGCTATCCACAAAGTTCCATTACGTTTCATCATAATACCCCTCTAAGTCATCTTCCAAGGACATTGCCACGTCGCGCAATCCTTCTCTGCGCTCCTCACTGGCCTTCCAAAGTCCTCGTTGTTCTGCTTCTAATAACGTATTACAAATGGCCCCTAATGCCCAAGGATTAACTTGGCGCATCCAGTCCTGTACGTCCTCATTCATGACATACTCGTCTGTATAGGCATCATACATCCAATCTTGAATCATATCACTAGTAGCATCCCATTCATAGGTATGTTGCACATAGGACGCCATATCCGCTGCCCCCTTGTAACCGTGTTTCATCATCCCCTCTATAAAAATAGGGTTCATTGGTTCACTACGGAACTGACGCTGAATTTCATCTTCTAAGGAACGCACCAAAATATCTTTACGATACGTGGTATCTCCTATAAACGATTTTGGCTTAGTACCTTTTACCGCCTCCACAGCGGCGATCATCCCACCATGGTAGGCATTGAAATCATCTGTACTCAACAAACTAACCTCACGATTATCTTCATTTTTCACAGTTACTTCAATGGAACCTAATCGCTTGCGAAACTGTTGATGGCTTGGAATAATTTCCCCTTGCTCATCATATCCATAGCCACCCCAGGTGACATAGGCATTGGCTAAATCTTCACGAGTGGACCAGTTGCTTTGTTCTAGAATTTGATTCACTCCTGCCCCATAGGCACCTGGTGCATCGCCAAAGACACGAATCGTAGCAGCCTTAATAGCTTCTTCGTAATCCATACCGTCTTCTACTAATGCAGCTGTATCTAGGTCTATATGTTTTTTTACGTAATTCACACTATGATCTTCATCAAGGGCGTTTACCATTTGCACAGCTTTTGCAATCCACATGACACCAGAAGGCATCATATCTCGGAATAGTCCACTAATACGGCTTGTTACATCGATACGTGGTCGCCCTAATTCCTCTAGAGGTATGATTTCCAAATCGGACACACGACTTCCTGTATAAACTGGTCGTACACCCAACAAATAGAATACTTCACCAATACATTGTCCATGAGTGCGTTGCGTGTTGTCTGCCCATAAGACAATACCAATTTCCTCTGGATATCTCTGTTCTTCTCGAATATACTCATTGAGCAATGCATCGCCTAGTTCACAACCGATGGCATAGGCAGGCACGGTCGGCAAGGTTCGTTCATCAACGCCATAAAAATTGCGCCCCATCGGTAGCACATCGATACCACCATTAGTAACAGCGCCACCGATATTAGGTGGAATATATTTCCCTTCTAAACCTCGTAACAATTGGCACATTTCTTCTGTCGTTTGGCGCAACCCTGCGAGGTAGATCTCACACAGCGTTTCTTTCTGTGCATCATCTGGCACACCATGCATGTCTAGGAAAGCATCTATATACCCGTCCTCTTCCTCTGTGGTTGGATTTTGCCCTAAAATATGTAAACCACAACGAATATGACGATTTTGGATGTCCATCAAATAATTGTGAATATCCCCTAACAGTTCTTCTGCCTCGTCTGCATGAATAGAGTCAGCTAAGGCGCGCCACTCTTCTTCACTGACAGATCTATCTACCACAAAGTGTACCTGACCTCCCTCTTGATACCAGTCGAAGGGTTCGCACAAGTGCTCTAAATGACACTCTTTCACAGAAGATAAGATATAACTTAGCACCACAGACTCTTGACCCATCTCCTGCGCTTTCATATGGTCATATTCGTCCAAATACCGTTCTAGCATTTCATAGTCACCATATAAACCAGACCGCTTCATAGGTGGCGATAAATAGCTAAGTAAAACAGCATGGCTACGCCGTTTTGCTTGGATACCTTCGCCGACAATAGTCGTCCAGTACGGATAGAGATTAGGTATATCTTCGATACCTAACTGAGGGTAACAATAGGAACTCAAAGCCGTTCCCTTACCGGGTAACCATTCTAAGTTACCATGTGTCCCCATATGAATCGCCACATCGGCTTGAAATACTGTGCGTACCCAATGGTACACCCCCTCATAGTGATGCGTCGGTGGAATGTCCGGCGAATGGTACAAAGTATCTGGATTATCACTAAATCCACGTGGCGGTTGTACTAATACCCACACGTTACCAAAGGGCACCCCGGGAACGATGAGTTCGTCTTCTTCTACAAATATCTCCCCTATAGGCTCTCTCCAATGTTGAAGTAGTGATTCTTGAGTAGCTCTATCCAGTTTTGAAAACCACGCCATATACATTTGTTTCGGTAGTTTTGGGGCTTTCTCTATGGCTGAATTGATCAAACAATCTACGTCATTGGTAGCATGTTTGGTGAGAATGGTCATAAGTTCTTCACTCGATTGAGGGATCCCTTCCACTGTATACCCATTCTGTTGTAATTCTTGCAATAACCGTAGTACTGACTCTGGCGTGTCTAGCCCACAGGCATTGCCAATATGTGAATTTTTGGGTGGATAATTATGAAGGAATAGAGCAATCTTTACTTCTGACCTATGTTTCTGTTGCAATGCAATCCATCGTTTGGCTTGGTCTACTAACTTTTGAATCCCCTCAGGATATGGTTTGAAATAGTAACCTCTTTCCTCTGAGTACGTTCTGGTCCCTACAATATGACCGTTTAAAATACCATCTATTTCCGGCAATGACAAAGAAAAGGATATATCCATAGGCTCTAACCCTTGTGAACGTATTTGCCAGCTTCCAAGGGTAGTATAGGTAACAAAGCCCTGCAAGATAGGGATCCCTAAATCCATCATTTCATCACAACTCGCCCCCTGCAAGCCAATGATGGAGAACTTGCATGTATTAATTATGAGAGATATGGTCTCTTTCACTTGATGATCAAACAACGTGTGCCAACAATCGAACCACCGTAATTGTCCACCAGATTTACTGCTGTATTGACCAAATACTAATACTGGCGATAATCCTTGTTCTAATGCACGATCATACAGTGCATAGGGATAGTCTAATTGACCTTGCACCCATTCATCTCGATAGAAGAAAATGCCTACTACCGGACCATTGTGTTCATAGTCCTTGCAATACTTCTCATAGGATTGATATACTTCTCCCTGTCTGCCTAAAATTCCTTGGTACGGTAGCTCTTTCACTGGTTGCACCTGATTCGTATAACCTTGTAATGAAAGCATATATTGGCACAGCCCATAGAAATTCTCTGTTCCACCTTGGTGTAAATAAACCTTAATTTGATCAATGCCCTCATCTGCAACACCATATCGGTATACATCCGACGCTGAATCATGGAATAGTAATACATAAGGAACTTGTTTCTGTGTAATATATTTGTGAATTCCTTTTACCAAAGGAGTATCTAACGTACTGCCTACATGAGTAAATAGTACTATATCCGCCACATCTATAGCGTCCTGAACATTTGCTAACTTTATATCGTTGCACGACAGAAAGACTATGCCCAAGGACATAGTCTCATCTGTACACTTCTGTTCTATTTCTTTAGCCCACTGCCAATGTTTCGTCATAGACGTAATGACTAAGATAGAATACTTCATAACATTACCTACTAGAAATGATAGGAATAATTTACATAGTAATTACGTGGTAAGTCCCAGTATTCCCAATCACCTTGAGAAATTACATTTTGACGGTTCAATACGTTATTCACATAGAATCCAATCGTTTGTGATTCATTGGGACTATAATTCACATGAGCATTCACATTAATATAGTCTGGGTTACGCTGTTTGTCCCGGTTATAGGCACGAATTCCCCAATAAGAAGCAGATAATCCGGCTTGCCATTTATCCTTTTCATAATCTAACGCTAGATTTAACTCTAATTTAGGCGCTGTTTGTACCCAATCTTTTTTATTTACATCTTGTTTTTTAGGGTTAGAATAGGATGCACCTACGGTCATGATTAAATCACTAGTTACATACGATTTATACTCTGCTTCAACCCCTATATTGCGGAATTCTCCGCCATTGATACGAATAGTTTTACGATTTCCATCAAGAGGATTCTCTGCCCAATCAAAGAAGTTTTTAAATCTCATATGATATACGCTAACTTTCCAGGAATCACGTTTATTGGCTTGTTTATAGCCGATTTCATAGTTCCAACCTTCCTCCGGTTTCAAGTTGCCACCAGGAATTTTAATATAGTTGGAAATATTTTTATTCTTAAGGTCTGTCACCCATTTGAAAGCGTCATGAATATTCGGCATGGTAAAAGCTTTACCTACATTCGTATAAATAGATTTGGATTCATTAATTTTATACAGTGTTTGCCATTGTGGTGTAAATACATTTTGATTATTAATAGGGTCGTTAATTACTTGGTAACGTCCTCCAATAGTAGTACTGAAAGATGGTGTAATTTGGAATTCATAGTTCCCATAAATAGCCACTGTATTACGATCTGCTGTTACAGTTTTATTCATTTCGGAAATACCTTGATATGCCTCATGTACACCTTGTACGCCTAACACAGCTTTTGCTGTATCATTGTGTAACTTCCATGTGTGTTGCGCCTCCGTACCTACTTTATACGCACCATAATTATATGGACTTTGTACATACACCGGTGTAGCCAAACTGTTGCTTTCACCTATTAATCGACGAGTATTAAAGAATACGCTTGCTTTCGTTGTTGCATCATCATAGATGATGGATCCATTATTTTTAATATCACGATAATGCCACTCTTTAGTTTCCGTTAAAGCTGATTTTTTCGCTGTCCATTTTGCCTTTGGTATCGTACTAATTTGTCCATATGTAGAGTCGCTTTGTTGACGCATATAATTAATTGTTACATAGTCATGTGGCTTTATATTTGCCGCTATGTTATGAGCATATCCTTTATTGCGTGTATTATAGTAATCACGCCCTGTTCTGTTCGGAGATGTTCTCGCTTGTGCCCCATAGTACTCTTTTGATGTGGAGATTTCAATTTTTTCAGTACCTACAGTAGCCGCATATTTTTTATACCCTTCATTACCAATGCGTGTCTCAATTGTACCGTGCGCTTTTGTTGGTGTTTTTGTAATCACATTCACAACGCCACCTAATGCTTCAGAACCATATTGTGCCGACGCGGCACCACGAACGATTTCAATGCGTTCCACATTATCCATCATCAGACCATTTAAACTATTTTTGCCATCTAAATTGATAGGTGCACCATTCACTAAGACTAAAGAACTTCTATCTAAGCCACGGATATTCGTACGACTTTCCATGCCGCCAAACTCTAACCCCAAAGGTCCGTAGCTAAATGTAGTAATCCCAGTCGCTTGTCCTACTGCATCAAAAATACTTTTGGCCCCTGAATTTTTCAAATCTACTTGATCTAGTACAGTGACTGATGCTGGTGTATCTAAATCTTTTGTTTCAAATCGTTGTGCTGTTACCACCACTGGATTCAGTACTGTCACTGTATCCAAGTCTGTGGCAGATTGCGCACTTACAACACTCACTGTAGAACCTACGATGCCTGCCAGAACTGCTAAACGTAATGTCTTCCCTTTCATCATTACTGCCTCCTAACTGTAGCACTTGGCTACTAACCGCTTGTGTCCACATGCCCATTGTGGAACACAGTCTGTTACCTTTTTAAGTAAAGGATTTGACTATACAATTGCTCATACTCATTCATTGCGCGAAAGAATACACTTCTAGTTTATCATACTATAGGTTTTATGTGATAGTAAAATAAATTTTATTTATCAACTATCACCGTGTAACAAAAAAGCACCGCCACAAAGGAAGGTGCTTTTCTACCTACTCACCATAGCGGGATTCATACCTTTACAGATAACATCTCTTTAAGAGCTTCGTATCCATAGGTCACCATGGGAATATCTTCTATGAAGTTTGTATCTACTATGTCTTGTGCCGTATCCGCGACGACACAGATGTCATTAGCCCCCGCTAGTCGCAGTAGGCAAACACTCTCACCAATCTGAGACGTTTCTAATACATCATTCGTAATCACAACGCCTGTCACTTTGCGATTAAAGGCCCCTGCCGTAGCTGGTGGATAGGGGTTAAAGGGTTCCCCTAAGCGATAGCCTAATACCACTGTATCCACATCGTACGATGACACTAATAAAGCCGAAAAATACCAAGGATTTTCAATGTACTCCCCAGGAGTTAGCACACAATTGCCTTCTCTATATACCGCCATCGGTCGTGGCAACGTCCGTTTTCCGTCTAAAAGACGTTGTACCACGGTTTCCACATGACTATAGGTGCTACCAACCCACAAAGTACTACGCAAGGCACCCACGATTAGCTCCTTGTGAGAGGAACTACACTAAACTGTAGCAATTCCGAGAATCCTTGTAATACACTAGAGAGTGATACCTCTACGCTAGAAACATCTCCCGATATTAACACAGCTCCTGAGAATCGATCGATAAATTCGATATGTACATTAGCAGCTTTAGAGGCCATGTCTCCTGCAATGATGGCTGCCTCACCAGGTGTAATCGTCAAAATTCCTACCGCGCTACGACCTTCACCATCTAAGCCTAATTTACTATATAGGTCCCTTTTAGGATTCGCCAACACATGAGCTAATGTGACTTGTTTCCCCGGCACTGACTCTTGAATAATACGTTGCTTATCAAGCATAGGATATAACCTCTTTTCTGATTATAACTGTAAAGCTACATGTAGCCAATTAAATGTACCTACTGCTAATAATGCTCCAATTATAGGCCCTATAATTGGTACCCATGCATATCTCATATTGGCTGCTCCTTTATTAGGAAGCGGTAAAATTGCATAGGCCAAACGGGGGGCAAAATCACGAGCTGGATTCAATGCAAACCCTGTGGTTCCGCCAAAAGAAAAGCCGATACTGGCTACAAGAAATCCGACAATAAGAGGTGCTAATCCATCGGCCATTGGCCCTAAGAAAAGTACACAAAAGATAAATAAAAAAGTAGCCATTATTTCAGATAACAAGTTCCAAGCACGTTCATCACAAGCTGGTCCTGTAGCAAAGATACATACGCAATTTCCCTCTTCTGGCTTTGTGATTTTAAAATGAGGATAATAGTGTACCATCGTAATAGTTGCACCTACAAATCCTCCTAATAATTGAGCAATCACTGATCCCAATACTAGATCAGAAGGGAATAATCCCCCAGCTGCGAAGGCAATGGTCAAAGCTGGATTTAAGTGTGCTACGCCACCTAAATGAGCAGCGACATACACTGCAAATGTAACTGCAAATCCCCAACCAAACATCAATCCAATCCAGTTTGTTTTTATGGCACTTGTAATTGTATTCTTTAGCAATAGCCCTGCATTACAACTGCTACCAAAAGCCATTAAAATAGCCGTTCCTATAAATTCACTAACATACACTTGTGTAGCATCCATCTGTGTTACCTCATATAATACATGTTAATATACGTGTTAAATCTTCTTTTGTAGCTGCGTATGGATTTCCTGGATAGGTACGATCCTCTAAGGCCTGTTGCACTAAAGCAGAGAACGATCCCCTAAAGGAATCTTCATCAACACCAAACTCTTTCATAGTTATAATGCAACCGACTCGATGTGCTAAAGATTGTACACAGCGTACTAACGCAGCTAATTGTGCACTTTCATCATCAGATGCTGTGGTTAAGGAGAGTTTTTGTGCAATCGAAATGTATTTTAATTTAGCCTCAACAGAGTTGGCTGCATTATACATAATAACATAAGGTAAAAGCATCGCATTAGCTAATCCATGGGGGATATGGAATTGGCCTCCTAACTGATGTGCCAAAGCATGGGTAATGCCTAGACCAGCTTGGTTGAAAGCTAGCCCTGCCATACAGGATGCTTCGTGCATCGCTGCTCGTGCGGCTTCGTCAGTTCCACGCTCTACACATGTTGGTAAATTCTTAATCACTAATTCTATTGCTTTTTCAGCTAATGCATCGGTAAAATGATTGGCCTCTGTAGCCACCAACGCTTCTAGAGCATGTACAAGTACATCCATGCCACTATAAGCGGTTACTTTTGGAGGTGCCGATTTCACAAAGAATGTTGTTAAAATTGCTTCATCTGGTAATAAGCTATCATCTACCAACGGATATTTGATACCTGTTTTGGTATCTGTAATCACAGCAAATGATGTCACTTCAGATCCAGTTCCGCTCGTTGTTGGTATGGCAATAAATTTTTTAACGCCAATGCCATAAATTGTGTTACAGAAATAGTTAATACCTTTGGCTGTATCAATGGCAGATCCACCACCGATGACGATTAGCACTGTGGCCTTTTCTTTCTGTAATACCTCTACCCCTTTGACAATAGAATCAATCGGTGGATCTGGTACTACATCAGAATACACCACATAGGTATTGTTTGTATTCACCAAGTCAATCACTGTCTGTAATGCTGGTGTTCCTTCTAAAAATGGGTCACAGATGATAAAAATACGTTCTCCTTCTAATAGGCAAAGTCTTTCTAAGGCATCTGTTTTTGTACCATTGGGAGAGTGTTCTGTTTGTCCTGTAAAAATTTGCGTTTTAAATGACCATGATTCCATGATTACGCCCCTTGTATATATGATTGAAAAGCTCGTAGCCCTGCATTCACTATGAGCACATCTTCTTCTACAGTGCCACCACTAATGCCCAGACCACCGATTAGATGATTCCCTAGCATTAGTGGCTCACCACCGCCAAATAAGACTATGGGTCTTTTCACCATCGTCTCAATACCATAAAGAGGAGTCCCTGGTTGTACTATGGCTCCTAACTTTTCTGTTCCGCACCGAAAAGCTACTGCTGTATAGGCCTTATTAGGGGCTAGTTCTATGCTCACGCCTAAAGCTCGTTCCATACGCCGTTGATACACTAACAATCCGCTAGCATCCACAATGGCAATCACTACAGGAATCCCCAATCGTTGTGCCTCTTGTTCGCAAGCTTCAACGACAGTATCCACCACGGATTCAACGGTAATTCCTCTATGTCTAGACCACTGTACTGCTCGTCCTATGGGGGCGATCCCCTCTTGTGTCGTGGATGGTACGCGCTCTATGTTTGCAATAATATCTCGGACTGAATCATAAATATCCATGTCCATCCTCCTTACTAAAGGCTATCCTACTATTTAGTCAACAATGTTTCTACATCGTGATGTGGACGAGGAATTACGTGAGTAGATACAACTTGTCCTACGTTACCAGCTGCTACTGCGCCAGCTTCTACAGCTGCTTTAACAGCACCAACATCACCACGAACCATGACAGTTACTAAACCAGAACCGATTTTTTCATAGCCAGTTAACTCTACATTCGATGCTTTTACCATCGCATCTGCTGCCTCGATAGCTGCTACTAATCCTTTTGTTTCTACCATGCCTAATGCGTTATTCATGATAACCCTCCTTATTTTTTAGAACTACTTTTCTTTTTAGCTTTAGTTGTTTTAGCTGTTTTTTTAGATCCTGTAGCTTTTGGTGCTACTTCTATTGTAGATGGTATAGTCTCTTCACCAATCACAATGCTTGTGAGCTCAGAAATAGCTTCTGTTATGGCTGGGTCTGTTTCTTTTGTTGCTTTTGCCGAAACTTCTACGACAGTTTCCACTACATCCTCTGCTACCACTGTATCTACCACTGGTGTTTCCACTTCTGTGGCTGGAACAGATGGCGTTTCTTCCTTCGTTTCGACTACAGGTTCTGCTATAGCTTCTTCTTTTATCGGTGTTGTTTCTTCTTGTAAGAACACATCGATAACGGTTTGTGATACTCTAGGAATCACTTTAGAACCTACAAAACAGCCCATTTCTTTTGCCACCATAGCGCCTGCTTCAATAGCTGATTGCACAGCTCCCACATCGCCTACTATTTTCACAGTAAACCAACCAAAACCATTAGCTCTATCAATATTTACTACATGCACATTAGATGCTTTTACCATTACATCTGACATGGTAATGGCGCCTAACAAGCCTTTCACTTCTAATAGTCCTAACGATTGATTCATATAAGCCTCACTTATCTCAAGCTAAATGCTTCACTTAATACACACCGACGAATGCGACAGAACGATCTTGCACATGTAATGCCTTCTCCTGTTGGGCCTGCAATGGTGAAAGTAGTATGGCCTTCGCCACCTACACCAATGCCTGCATAGGATGGTGCATTTTTTACGAAAATGGTAGTTTCTAGCAATCTCGCCATTTTGGATAATTTTTCTAAATTTTGAGAGTGCATCATCGCTGTATGACGATTTCCCAATTCTGCACGGTACGCACATTCAATGGCAATATCTACATTTGGCACTGCTACGATTGGTAAAATTGGCATCATCATTTCTTCTGTTACTAGGTGATGATGTTCTGATGTACGAGAAATAATCAATCGAATGCTATCATCAACAACAATACCAACCAACGCTAACAAATCTTTAGCAGATTTACCTACAAAGTCTGGATTTGGTTTACCACCATTTTTAGTGACTTTTTCTACTAATGTATCTAAAAGAGATAAATCAGTAATTTCATAAGCACCATTCTTTCTCATATGATATACAAGTTGATCTGCCACAGATTCCACAACAAATACTTCTTTTTCAGCAATACATGGAACATTGTTATCAAAGCTTGCTCCACTGACGATATCTTTTGCTGCTTGTTCAATATGAGCTGTTTCATCCACTACTACTGGAGGATTCCCTGCACCTGCACCAATCGCTTTTTTACCGGATGATAAGACTTGGTTTACAATACCAGGGCCACCTGTAGCCACTAACAACCTTACTTTTGGATGGCTCATCATACATTGTGTACTTTCAATGGATGGTTCACGCACCATTGTTACCAAATTGTTAGGAGCACCTGCCGCTTCTAGTGCTTTATTGATCATTTGCACTAAAATAGTGGATACTTTTTTAGCTCTTGGATGTGGGCTAAATACAACTGTGTTACCTCCGACAATCATAGAAATAGAATTATTGATAATTGTTTCCGTTGGATTTGTTGTCGGTGTTATGGCACCAATCACACCAAATGGACAAAACTCTTCAATTGTCAAACCATCATGACCTGTCATAGCCCGTGTTTCTAACACTTCTTTGCCGGGTGTTTTTACGGCAGCTACTCGATTTTTAATCAGTTTATCGCTATATCTACCAATACCAGTTTCTTCTACAGCCATAAGTGAAATCATTTCTAAATGATCTTTTTGTAAAATTGTTTCACGAATGGCATCCACAAATGCATTGCGTTCTTGCAGTGAAAAACCTAGCAACTCTCTTTGGGCTACTTCACTAGCACTGATAGCAGCTTCCATAGTATCAAACACACCATATTCATATTGGGTTCTTTCAAGACCTACACATTCCTGATGCAAATCTTTCACCACTTGTTTTACTATACTTTCAATCATTTCTAAGTTCATTTGTATCTCCTCTATGACTTCGATACAATTCCAATATCATTGTTTTTGATCCGTCCTGCATTTGCTTCATCTACATCAATATGCATTTCTAAAGCAAATTTCGGAGACACCCGAATAATCACATTGGAAAATGTTAGTTCTCGCTCTCCATGCACCGCCACTGTTACACGTTCTTTATCGACTACTCCCATACGACTCGCATCATCAGGATGCATATGAATATGCCGATGTGCTACGATAACACCTTGTGAAATCGTTACCTTTCCTTTAGGTCCCATTAGCGTTATCCCTGGAGTTCCCCGTAAATCACCAGATTCACGTATCACCCCTGGTACGCCTAGCGTAAATGAATCTGTTAGAGAGATTTCTACTTGGGTTTCATTTCTAAAAGGGCCTAAGATACGAACTTTTTCAATACTTCCTTTCGGTCCTATCAGAGTTACTGTTTCATTCGCTGCGTATTGTCCTGGCTGTTTCAAGTCCACCTTTTTAGATAGTTCATCTTGTCCATATAAAATACTATATACTTCCTTTGATACATGAACATGACGATTTGAAACACCAATTGGTACGCTACATCTATTTAATTCTTGTAACTTTGCTATAACGCGTTCCGTTACTAAATGTAAATACTCAGATTCTTTCATAGGTATCCACCAATCCATTAATTACTATATCTCGATATTTTGAGATTGTTTTATGTTCATGTTTTTTAAAAATTTTGCAGAAATAACTCACATCACTATACCCCAAAATATTAGCAATATAGGAGCCGCTCTTTTCTGTACCAAGTATATATTCCTTAGCTATGTTTATTTTTTTCTTGTGTATATATTGCATAATTGTCATATTTAATTTATGTTTGAAAATACGACTAATATAGCCTTGACTTACATTACAAGAAACAACTATATCTTTCAAAGAAATATCTTCTTGTATATGTTCATGAATATAGTAGAGAACATTATATAAAATATTTTGCTTTCCTTGATATAATTTAATGAACAAAAAATCAACAATTTTTAATGTCCATATGGCAAGACCTTCTGCATATTTCGTATGTACATTATTCAAAGGAATCTTTTTCTCTAGCATATGTATCATTGACGTATGCGTGTTTAAAACCTTTTGTTGTACCTGATCTACTAGTGTATACAATTTACTTGTAATAAATTGGCTATCACTATGTTCATATGTATACTGACATACTTGGTATAGTCTATCATAGGCTCCCTCAAAATTACCTTGTTGAAAAACTTGTACAATTCCATCTAGTAAATCTAGCGATTCTCCTACGCTATCTTTTTCTTTGACTATGCCCAGTTCTGGAATCCATTTATAAAAAGCATCCCAACTAAACGGTTTATACAAGTATCCAATTCCGGAATATTTCATAGTCATTTGGGTAACAGCTTGCGTTTCTTTATTTAACATCATCACAATTCGGCATGTGGGATAGGTGTAATATATATGCCGAATGATATCACCTGCTTTTTGATGACTAATATCCATTGCTACATAAGCTACAGAAATTATTTCTTCCTTTTCTAAGGAAAGTACTTCTTGATATGTACTAATGCAGATAACCTCCGCTTGCATATGAAGTGCAATCCGTTTTTGAAGCGCTTTCATATGTAATTTATCGGTATCTACTAAAAGTATCCTCTTCACAAAATACCTCCTTTTCTTATTCTATCGGATAGGATAGCATAACCTGTATCCCCCCATCTGGCAATGGGTAACAATGTACCTTCGCAGAAGCACCATGGTATTCTATAAATATTTGGTGTAATTTTAAAATAGCTTGACTTATGGGAGATAAGTTTGATTCTTGTGTCTCTCCATGTATTAACCTTGTTACATCCTGTAGTAATTTGTGTAACAAAATCACTTCGCTAGCATTCATTTGCAATGTATCATCTTCTATAACAACACATACTTCATCACTTTGAAGCTCTGCATGCAAGTTTAGAGAAATATCTGCATACCCCTCTTGTTGTGCCACCTCTATAACTTGATATACATACTGCCATAAACTATAGGCTGGCAATATATAATGCCATAAACTCTCATCTATATCTATATGCCAACCTACCCTACAATCTTCGCAATAGTTTAAAAGGGCAACTGTGGATTCAATACGTGAACATTCTTCTTTCATACTTGTTTCAAACAAATTGTCATGATGAAGTGCTAATACATGAATATAGTCAAGAATAGCAGATTCTGTTTTCTCTGCTTCTTCTATCACAGATAAACTATCTACAACACTAAGTAACTTACAATTACGTACCATATCTACATATCGCTTATATTTTTCTAGCTCACTTTGCAAACAACAGATCTTATCTTCTGCTTCTAATACCTCTTTTTCTAATGCTTCTATACGGTTTAAATTCTTTTGTTTATTTCTATTTGATACAATCTCATGATTAGTGAGTTGATTAATAATAAACTCCACTAGTTTCGCAATCGATAGCACTTCACTATAATTATATTTTTTAATATCGGCTAACTCTTCCGGATCTGTAGTCTCAATGTCTTGATTCACTATTTGAGCACCACCAGGTACCATATTCTTACTTAGCCGGACTATTGTATCTGGTACATCATCACATAGAATCTGTCCACCGATGAATCCACCTAAATAATGTCCATCAACTATAATCGGTATGGCAATTTCTAAAAGTCCGCAAGGACAAATATAAATACTTACCTCTTTATTAGTAGCTGCAATAATAGCACCGGATGCATCGGATAACTTGCACAATAATGAAGATGTAGGATTATCTCTAATTTTCTTACAATAATTGCAAAACCGTGTTGCCTCTGTTAATACATCACCTTTATAATCTACTGTCACAAAAGCTATTCCTGTCACGTTGGCAACCGCTTCTTGGATCTCTTCCAATAAATCATGACCGATAACAGTCATAATATCTAGTCGTGATTCTTCGTTTCGATTGTCTTCAAAAGTATTTCGTGGCATTCCTTTTCATTACCTTTCTTATACAATATGTAAAATACCTCTTACTTATAGTATTCGACAGTAATTACAAAAATCATGCAAAGAATTTTGATTTTTATCATGAAATTTAATCATAGTTATTATGTATATGAACATAGTGTTTCTACATACACACATCTTCTGTAGCGAACTAAATCTTTTGCAGTAATAGCTCCTTCCCCTGTGACATTCGCAATGGTAAAAGAGGTAGCTCCCACACCACAGATACCAACTCCATCTAAAGAGCATCCATTCTTTACAAAGATTGTGGTTCGAAAAGCTTTTGCAGCTTGCCTTAACCGTTCCGTATCACGGGAATGGATACCTGCTGTATGGTGATAGCCTTGTTCTGCATCGACAGCAATTTGTAGAGCACTTTCAAAATTATTAGCTTTCACCACTGTAATCAATGGTGCTAATATTTCCTGTGTCACAAATGGATGGATTTTAACTGTTTCTACAGCAATCAAATCATAGGCTCGATCCGTATGGATTCCTGCATCTTTTAAAATCTCATCTGCCGATTTACCGCCATATTGACGATTCACTTCCATATCTTCAGTGAGGAGAATCTTCGATAATTGTAACATTTCTCCCATTGAATCCACATAATACACATTGAGTCGTTCTAAGGCCAATCGAAATGCTGGCAATACAGAGTCCACAATAATGACATTTTTCTCCGATGTACAGGTAATATTGTGATCGAAGGATGCACCTTTGTGAATACAATAGGCCGCCCGATCTATATCAGCCGTTTCATCTACCACAAATGTAGGATTCGCTGGACCTGCTGAAATGACCTTCTTGCCACAGGCTAAGGCGCTTCTTGCAGCGTCCGATCCACCAGTAGATAAAATCAACTCCACATCAGGATGATTCATTATTTCATTAAGATATGTTAAGGAACAAGTATCTGGTGTGGTGATTAAGTTACATATACCAAATTTATCTAAAATAATTTTGTTCATCACTTTCGTAATATATTTAGATACTTCCATAGCTCTCGGATGTGGACAATGAATCACTACATTTCCTGCTGACAACAAACTAATTGTATTGTTGATCAACGTTTCACAAGGATTGGTACTTGGATGTATAGCACATACCACACCGTATGGAAATGGTTCTGTTAAAACAATTCCGTTTTCCCCTTGCGTAGTTCCTGTAATCAAGTCTTCTGGTCCCGGCGTTTCTTCCAAAGCAAGTTTAATCTTAATCGCCTTATCTTCGGCTTTACCCATACCAGTTTCTTCACAAGCTAGTTTGGCAAATTCTAGACAATAGTCTCGCAATCCTTCTCGGATAGCTTGAATCAACTGCTTCCGTTCTCGCAGGCTCAACTTTTGATAGATGTGAAATGCTTGTTTTGATGCATGAACAACCTGTGTTACTGAGGAAAATATCCCACCTTGGGTTCCCATATTTGCCTCCTTACTAAATAACAACAGAGTCTACAATACCAATGATGGCTAAATCTATGGTAGCCCCTTTTCGGTTCTCTTCTACTCGTACTGAAGACCCTGTTCCAACTAGCACATATTCACCTACACCAGCACCTACAAAATCAGCTGCTACTTGTTCTCTATGAGCTGGCGAAAGCGATGCATCGACAGGCTGTACAATCATCAGCTTATATCCTAATAGGGTATCACTTTTTTTCGTTGCTACAACATTACCAATCACTTTTGCTAAATACATGCTTACTCCTATCTCATAGGACTCAATTCATATGACGAATATGGTCTATGTATCGTATCCCTAATTCAAATATTTTTTGATAGTACCCTTGTACCATCTGTTGGTAGGGAACTGGTTCTTTTCCTGATAAAGGCTCTATGGATGTTGGCAGTACATAGATACTAGCACCTGCTGTAAAAGCTTTCTTTACCACTTCCGACAGATCCGATTGACTATAGCCTAACGCAATATGAATGACATCATTTCGTCCTATATAAGGTAATACTATGCAGTCGTGTTCTGTGAAAGTTGGTTCCTCTCCATAGGGATATTGCATAAGAAAAGGATGAATTTCTTTCACTCGGCGTTCCATGTCTGGATCACCGTTCTTGGGAACAATGGCATGAACTTGTGTGAAATCACATGTAGTGAGTTGATTCGCTAGAGCATAATTTTCATGATGCCACTGTTCATCAAAGATAACATATAATTTTCTTACAATTTGTTCATTGGTCTGTTCTGCTAAAATACGTGCCACCATGTCTTCTAGGAGCCTAGATAGGTCTCTATCTTTCATAGTGCCTCCTCTAAAGTAGTGGCATATAAGGACGGTGCCTCATATGCCACGCTACATTACGCTTTAAGAGTTGGAATAATACGTTCTGTATCGATGTGAGGACGAGGGATAACATGTAAGGATACAACTTCGCCTACTGCACGAGCTGCTACTGCGCCAGCTTCTACAGCTGCTTTTACTGCACCAACATCACCACGAACCATAACTGTTACTAATCCAGAACCAATTTTTTCATAACCTACTAAGTTTACGTTAGCAGCTTTTACCATTGCATCTGCTGCTTCAATCGCACTTACTAAACCTTTTGTTTCTACCATTCCTAATGCATCTGAAACCATAATATCCTCCTATGTTTCTATACTAATCTATTAAATGTATGGTGTTGTACTCGATGTAGGTGTATCACCTAAAGCACCAAGCAATTTAATACCCACTTCACGAGCTGCTTTCACAGCTTGACGAACCGCACCAGAATCTCCAGAGAATGTTAAGATTACTTCGTTAGAGAAACTTGTACCCGATTTAGGGGATGCGTACGAAACAACTTCTACATTAGCAGATTTTACCGCTGTATCTGCAAGGACTGCACCAATCGCTGCTGGGCCTGCACAGACCATACCAAAGGATCTGCCTAATGGAGTGTTGAATACGGCTTCTAAACAATAGCTTGCGCGTGCTGTATATTGGAACTCCAAATGACCTGCATCATTAGCGTATACGTCTCCAAAATATTTTGGAATAGCTTCTAGTGCAATTTCAACTGCTCGACGAGCATCAGATACATCATGAGCGCCGATATAGATTAAGGAACCATGACCTGCACCGCCTTTTGTATCGCGAGGCAACTCTACTGTAATAATTTCAGTATTTGTTGCTTTAATAGCATCATCCACAGCCATAATTTGTGGCCCTGCACCTACACGACCGCCGATAATACCGATGGATTTAAATTTTCCCAATCCCATTGTTTCTGTTAATAATGGATCCACACTAGCAATGACAAGACCGATTGTATCGCCCATTGCAGTCCCTACAAACTCAGTAACCCCAATGGATCCTGGTGTTGTACCTTGCGGCTTTTTAATGCCAAGTTCTTCTGATACTTGACCCATCACTTTTTCTAATAATGCTGTATCCATAGTACCTCCTAACCACCAATAATACAGTTCAAACCATATGATTCTACTATTCTTTTATACGTTTCCATTTCTTCTTCTGGAATCTTTGGTGTATCTTCTAACTCATATTCACGTCCTAATAGTTCATATTTACCTTGTCCATAATTGTGATATGGCAATAAATGTATATCATGAACATTAGGCATATTTTCCTTCACAAACTCTGCTATGCCTCGAATGTCTTCTTCACTCGCATTAAACCCAGGAATCGTAGGAACACGCACTGTTGTATTTGTTATAGACTGTATGACTTTAGCCGACTCTTTGATCCTTGCGTTATCGACACCAGTGAACTTTTTATGTTGCTCAGGATTAACGCTTTTGATATCTAGTAGAACTAAGTCTATGTACGGCATAATCTCTTCTACAATCTTTGTGTCATAATACCCTTCTGTTTCTATTGCGGTATGCCATCCTTGTGCTTTACAAGCTTTAAAGATTTCTTTAGCAAACTTTGGTTGTGTCAATGCCTCTCCACCAGATAAGGTGATGCCGCCATTGGACCGAAAGTACTGTGTGGCATCTTTTTTTAGCTCTCGTACCACCTGCTCGACACTCATCAACTTACCTTTCATGGAGAGTGCACTGGTAGGACAGACCATGGTACACTCTGAACAGTTGTCGCAGAGTGTACGGTCAATCCAGTACGGGTTACTATCGGCAATGGCCTGTTTAGGGCAAACTGCCTGGCAAGCTTTACAACCAATACAGAGTTGTTTTCGATACACTACTTCAGGATAATATTGTTGTGATTCTGGATTAGAACACCATTTACATCGTAATGGACAGCCCTTCAAAAATACGATTGTCCGGATTCCTGGTCCATCGTGAATGGAAAAGCGTTGAATATCAAATACAGTGCCTTGTACACTATAATCTACTGATTCCATACTAACTTATCCTTTAATTTATGTACCTACATTTCGTGTTCTGTACGATTAATAATATCGTCTTGTACTTCTTTAGCCAATGTTACGAAGTGAGCACTATAACCTGCTACACGAACAATCAAGTCTTGGTTATCTTCTGGATGTTCTTGAGCATCTAACAATGTTTGTTTATCAACAACGTTGAATTGAACATGGCTGCCTTTTTTATCAAAGAAGCTCTTAATGATAGATACGAAGTTTTTCAAACCTTGCTCCCCACCTACCGCAGCTGGTGTGAATTTTTGGTTGTACAATGTACCATTCGATGCTTGCGCATGGTCTAATTTTGCTACGGAATTGGAAGCCGCTGTAGGACCATTTACGTCATTACCTTGGCGAGGGGATACACCGTCAGCCAATGGTTCAGTTGCTAAACGTCCATCTGGTAATGCAGCTACGTCTTTACCGAACAATACGTTAGCGGATACTGGGTAGATACCAGCTTGGAATTGACCGCCACGTGGGTTCATATATTTATCCACTTCATTACAGTAGATTTTACCGCAACGATATGCGAATTGGTCTACTTCTTCAATATCATTACCGAAGGAGTCAGTGTTTTTCAAGATATTGCGGATAGTTGCATATTTGCTTGGATCAGCTTGTGATTTGCATCCACAGCTTGTGCCTGTACCGGTGCCTTGTTTCAAATGAGATTCCAATGTTGCAATGTCGATAGATCCTGTGGAGGATAAGATTTTCTTAACTGCTTCATAGATTTGAGCTTCATCTAATGTAGATTCTGGAATAGATGGAGTGCAAATTGGAGCTGCGCTATCACTATAACCGAAGTTAGCTTCTAATGCTTCACGCAATTCAGCTAATGTAAAGCGTTTGTCTTCGAAGATATTTTTTTGGATTGCATATAAGGAATCACCTGCGTCAGCAACACCGAATGCTTGAGGTCCTGTAAAGTTGTAAATCGCACCGCCTTCTTGGCAAGATTTACCACGTTTGATACAATCATCAACCATAGCAGACATGAATGGCAATGGAGCGCGTTCCATATGAGCGTAGTCAACTGCGTTATCAGCTTTCGCTAAGTGACGAACAAAGTATTCCATTTGTTGTTGGTACGCTGCCAACAATTTATCCATAGTATCTAATTCTTCTAACTCGCCAGTTTTAGGTCCTAATTGTTTGCCTTTACAACGTCCGTTGTTAAGAGTAATTTCAAGAACTTTTGCGATATTGAAGAACGCTGCATCATGCCAACCTTCTGTACGATGACCTGCTTGTGGTTCAACGCAACCGATGATACAGTAATCACGAGCATCTTTTAATGCTACCCCACGAGACACAAGAGCTAAGATGATAACTTCGTCATTGTAGAATGCTGGAACACCATAGCCTAAACGGGATACTTCGCAAGCGCGATATAAGAATTCCATTGGCGCATTTTGATGTACACGTACAGAGAAGGATGGAGCTGGCAAGCGAACGTGAGCTACTGCTTCCATACACATATAAGATACTTCGTTTGTTGCATCTTTACCTTCAGAATCTTGACCACCTACGCAAAGGTTTTGGAATACTGCATAACCAGCGAAGGCTTGTGCAGAAATTTCATCACGGGTTTTATTAATGTCGTTCAATTTAACCCAGATGCAGTCTACTAATTCTTGTGCTTTCACGCGATCGATTGGATCATCTTTTAGGTATGGATACATGTATTGGTCAAAACGGCCTGGGGAGATAGAGTGTCCATTGGACTCAATTTGAACCATGATTTGTAAGAACCAGAAAGATTGACATGCTTCCCAGAAGTTACGAGCACCGAACTCAGGTACGCGATCACAGTTAGCAGCAATTTGTTGTAATTCTGCTTTACGAGTTGGGCAAGATGTTTGGCTTGCTAATTCACGAGCTTTTTCAGCATAGCGATGTGCGAATCGGATAGCTGCATTGTAGGAGATAATAACTGCATTGTAGAATTGTTTTTTCTTAATGCTGCTAGGATCATCTTCGTCTAATGCATGTAACGCTGTAATAGTTTCTTCTAATACACCACGGAAACCTTTTGCTAAGATTTTGCCGTAGTCTACATTTACGTGACCTACACCACCGAAGAAGTAGTTACCTACTGTGAATACACCATTAGCGATACAGTCTTTTGTATCTGGTTCCATATAAGAATCTGCTAAAGAGTGAGTTGTTTTGCCTTCCCAATATTTGAAAGCTTCATGCAATTCATGTTGTACTTTTTCAGAAATTTCGAATGGATCGGCCATACGTTTATGCATAGTATGGAACTCTTTTTCTACCCAGTCATAGGAGAACTCTGGACAAATTTCTGTGGAGCGTGGATTGATTGTGATTGAACCAACAACTAATTCATTGTCACGAATTGTAACTGGTAACTCGTTAAAGATTTTTTCAACAGCTTTAGCACGGCGGATAATCGTAGGTTGCCCTTCGGTTTCCTTATAGGATTCTGTAATTAAAACTGCACGCTCTGATTCGACCTGCGGTACAGCATCAATAATTACTTTTCTCAACTTTTCAATTCGTTCTGTTGGTTTACTAAATCCTCGTTCTAGCATGTGTTAACCTCCTTACAACGCAAAATATATACCATGCTACTGTTCCAACCATATATGCGGAAATGGAATGCTGTGCATGCTTCTTAAGAAAATGTTAACATATTTTAGACTACGACTATTAATAATTTACAATCCAATTATTGTAAAATACAAACTACTCTGTATTATTAAAATCCATAAAATTATAATAAGTTTTTTCAAAATTAACATAATTCATCTATATTTTGGTGCCCCTTAGTAATATTCAAACTTTATTACGGTACTAAATACACCTCTTATCTCTCTCCTATTGCTCTATATTTTATTTCTCTTTATACTGAAATTAATTATATGCAGGAGGTGATTACCATGACATCCCATGCGGCTATATGTCTTTGGGAAACCAATCGTATTGCAGCTGGATTTGCTTTACTCGATCGGTTATTAAAAGACTATCCTATATCATTTGTCAAACATTACCGTATATGTCCTGGCAAAGCTTTCTTTATTCTCATCGCGGATACAGATGTAGTAGAACAAGTTGGACAAGTTTTAGCTAGCACCAAGCAGATTCAATACAAAACAATTACTGGAATACATCATGATGTACTTTCAGTATTTCAGTGTAAACAAAAAATACCTAGCGTATCTCATCTAGGTATCTATGAATGTTCCACTACTGTGGCTGTATTTCATTTAGCCAACCATCTAGCATGGCATCATCAAATTCATTTGTTAAGCCTGCAAATTGGAATTGGCCTCTGTGGTAAAAGTGTACTTACTGTTGCCGGTTCTTACAGCGATCTAAAAACAATTGAAAGTGAATTATCAAAACTCTATCCAAAAGATATTGTGAGCTATGCCACTATTTCAGAACCGTCAACAGAATTACTCACCTTATTATAGGAGGTTCCATGGAATCCATTCAATCTTTACTAAAGCACGCTCATACACTGTGGCGCCAAGGCAATGAACAAGGCATGATAGACTATTTAGAAAAAGCTATCCACCTGTGCCGGATACAAAAGAATCATAAAAAACTGATCGAAATCTTAAATGAGTATAGCGGTTCTCTACGCAATGTAGGTCGTTATGACGAGGCTATTGCTGCTATCGATGAATCCCTGCGCCTCTACGAACAAAGCGATACCTACACACCACAAACTTATGCGACAATTTTGATTAATCTAGGCAATACGTACCGAGAAAAAAAGTCGTATTACGAAGCAGAAACCCATCTATTAAAAGCAAAGGATATCTTCCATTCTGTTGGAGATACATCCTATGCCTATATTGGATTACTCAATAACTTATCGCTTCTTTATCGTGACACAAATAATTATAAATCAGCCCATAAATTACAGCTAGAAGCAATTCATCTATTAGAAACCACAGAATATCAAGTTCCCCTAGCCATTAGCTATAATAATTTATATGAAATCAGCAAACACATAAAAGGAGCACGAGATCTTTCTCCACAAGTTTATCTAGATAAAGCTGCCTATATTTTACGTCGTGAGGTGGGAACAGAGCACCCTATGTATGCAGCCGTCTTGAATAATCGAGCTGACTATGAAATGGAACAACATCGCTACGATATTGCTCTCAAGCTATATCGAGAAGCACTTCCTATTGTAAAACATAATTACGGTGTAGAAAGTCAAGCCTATCAATCTGTATTGCACAATCTTGAATATGTAAAAGACCTTATTAAAACACTGCAACAAGAGGTGCCCTGTCATCGCCAAACTGGCTTAGAACTAGGCAGAGAACTCGCTCACCAAGTAGCACAAGACATAGAGCTCAATCTACCTGACCTAGCACCCTATATGTGCTTAGCTTTGGTCGGTACAGGATCGGAATGTTTAGGCTTTGATGATGCCATCTCTGAAGACCACGACTTTACCAAGCGATGTCAGCTCTTCTTACCAGCTGATATCTATGCCGCTAATAAAGAAAGCCTTCAGTCCTACTTTAAGAACTATGCCTATGGCACAGTACAAATTGAATGTATATCTGAATTTTACCGTCGCTATACACTATATCCTGAAGGGCCTCAGTGTGAAAAAGAGTTTCGCCGTGTCCCACAAGACTTGTTGTGCACCGCCACAAATGGTGAAGTTTTCCTAGATAATTTTGGATCTTTTACACATATTCGCCAGCGATTATTAGCCTACTATCCAGAAGATATTCGCCTTCGTAAAATTGCCTATGAATTAAACCAATTGGCTCAATCTGGGCAGTATAACTTACCTCGTATGTTACAACGAGGCGACACCATTGCCGCAAGTTTAGCATTGCATCAATTTGTCCATCATTACATGCTACTCGTGCATTTATTCAACAAATCCTATGCGCCATTCTACAAATGGCTCTATCGCCATAGTTGTGCCCTTCCTGTCTTAGGAAATACGGTCAAACATGGGATTGTAGAATTACTAAATGCCCCTATTACAGATACAAAATCTCACATTGATCGCTTATGTAACTCTATTATTCAAGAGTTACAACGCAACGGCTTAAGCACAAGTCCTATTGATTTCTTAACCTATCAAGCTAAAGAAGTCATTCAATGCATTCAAGATCCACTTCTCCGTAAAGAAGATTCTTGGGTAGAATAGGAGTTTTATTATGAAAGACGATTTAATTATTTCTATCATTCAACAAGAATGGCCTCTCTTCACCAGTACGCAAAATGTAGACCATCGCTCACCTTGCCAAGATCAAATGGCTAACTTCATTGTGTCACGCCATGCCTATTGGTCTATGTACTCTACACCAGTTTTACAATCCTATTTACACGATTTAGAAGTGGCACGCATGAAAGGACATAACTTAGTAACTTTCAAATATGGATATATGATGGAAAGCACTCATCCCGATGAATTTTTAGCCATAAAAGATAAATTACCATCTATTTCTAACGCAAAATTGTCTTTAGTGACTGCCATTATGGCCCTGTATATGAAGTGGGAATTAGATATCCAAGTAGAAATGCCTGGATATGACACACACCATCGTCCTATCCAAGCAAAAGATAATTCCCTGACTCATACTTCTGTGGAAACCTATATGACTGGAGAATTACAGTCATATTCAGAAAACACTTTAGAATGTATATTAGCTCATTTTTTACAGTGTAGTAAAAATGATCTAAACCCTGTACAAGAATATCTAAAAGCCCTACAAGCTGGAGCAAAGTAATACATATAATAAACGCAAAAAAGCCGTCACTATTGTGACGGCTTTTACTATGTATTAGACTATCTAATTAGTCAATATGGATACCATGTATTTCTTCAGCTAAACGTTTCAACGCATCTACTGTACGAACGCCTGGTGTAATTTCAGATAATTTTACGCGGATGAAATGATTTTCTTGTACCGCTTTGATAGTTTGTAATTGAGGGTCAGCTTTAATTTTAGCTACCTTTTCTTGGAAATCATCATCGTTGCGGATGGAGTTACCATAGTCAGGAATGATGATGTAATCAGGGTTTTGTTGTACCACAGTTTCCCAAGAACCTTTCGCCCAAGTTTTGTCTACACCTAAACCACTCATCACATTGTCAGCACCGATTAAACGCAATACATTCGTCGTGTAACCTTCAAATACTGTAAACGGTTGACCATCTTGAGAGTCATATACAAAGACACGTTTATGTGGAAGGTCTTTCAATTTAGCTTGTACTTTTTCTAAAATAGCACGTTGACCTTTTACCCATTCTTCTGCTTTTGCCTTCACACCGAAGATTTCACCTAATTTAATCATATCTTTGAAGTTAGTTTCTAAATCAGCTTGTGTAGATAATGCAGACTCTGGAACCCAAATATTTACTTTTTGAGCAATCATTTTATCTGCAGGGATACCTTCTTTACTAAAAGAATCTTCCCAACCTGTAGCGAAGTCAGGTTTTACAGACATAAACACTTCATAAGAAGGCCATTTTTCAGCTAACACTTTTACTTTGCCATACGCTTCTTGTAATGGTGGATAGATTTCTTCTTCTTGGAAAGCTGTACCTGCCATTTTATCTTCTAAGCCTAATTGCAACATCATTTCTGTTGTAAATTGAGACATGGATACTGCATGTTTTGGCGCTTCTTTCACAGCAAATTCTGTTTGTTTTCCTTCAAATGTTTGATGCCACGTTACTTCTGTACCAGTTTTAGCTTGATCTTTTTCAGAACCACAGCCTGCCACTGCCAAGGCGCCACATACTAAAGCTGTTAATACGAAGCCTTTAGATTTTTTCCAATTACTTAACATAATCTTCCCTTTCTTACTAAATTTAGTAATATAAATGATACACGCCATCTTCCATGGACACATGGAATGGCACTTCAAAAATAGGTTCTAGCAACTCTGGAGTTAACACCTCTTGAGGTGTTCCCGTCTGCAATACTTTGCCATCTTTCATCAATACGATGTGATCGCAATAGCGCGCCGCTAGATTTAGGTCATGGAGAACTACAATACTTGTGCCCGAAAAGTTTTGCAATTCTTTCATGAGTGCTACCTTGTATTTCATGTCTAGATGATTCGTTGGTTCATCTAACAGTAATACCTCTGTTTGTTGTGTCAATACTTTTGCAATGAACACCCGTTGCCGTTCACCGCCCGACAAATGTCCCATTTCTTCTTCTGCCAAGTGAGATACCCCCACTTGATCCATATAGGACTGGGCAATAGCAACGTCTTCTGTTGTATAATTTCCAAAATGACTTTTATAAGGATATCGCCCCATAAGCACAATATCTTTCACTAAAAAATCATCAATCATAGCATCATGCATTTGTGCTAGGACCGCCACTTTTCGTGAAAAGGTGGGCCCATCAATCGTTTGTAAAGGCACACCATCCAATGTAATCGCATCGGTGGGATGCAATTGGCTTAAATGTCCCAAAAGTGTCGATTTACCGCATCCATTCGGTCCGATAATAGCTGTCATCTTATGCGTTGGAAATGTGAGCTTTACGTCATCTAAAATTAGTCGTTTTCCATAGGAAAAGGACAATGAATTTACCTCGTACATAGTCCCTACTTTCTACCCCTGATTGCGGTATCTTGTCATGATAATCCAAATAAATAACGGTGCCCCTAGTAAGGACGTCAATACGCCGATAGGAATTTCTTCAGGACTATACATAGCCCGTGAAAGTACATCCGCCCATATCATTACAATACTGCCAATGAGTGGTGCAAAAATAAGTAATCGTCCATGTTTAGGTCCTCCTACCATGCGTGCTAAGTGCGGAATGATAAGGCCCATAAAGCCCACAACGCCCACTTTTGCCACTAAGGTAGCGATGGCCACAGAGGATACAATCACCATAGATAATTGTAAGGACTTCACAGATAAGCCCATTTGTTTTGCTTCTTGTTGCCCTAATAAGAGGACGTCAAAATCCTGTTTATACATGTACATATAGAGCATCAACAAACCGATGATAATCGCTGTTAATGGTAAATCTCTCCACTGGATACCGGCAAAACTACCGAGCAACCAGAACATAGCACTTCGCACTTGTGCTTCATGCTTCGCTCCATAAATAATCATCATCGTAATGGATGAAAAAATACCTGTCATCCCCATGCCGATTAAGATTAGTTTCACTGGACTTTGACTACGCCCCACGCAGAGTAACACCAACAAGATGGAAATACCCGCTCCTAAGGCTGCAAAGAATGGCACATTATAGGATGCCAAAAATGGCAAGCCCCCCATAATGATAGCAAAGACTGCCCCTGTACTGGCCCCTGACGAGACACCTAGTACATAGGGATCGGCTAATGCATTTCGTGTTACCGTTTGCATCAATACCCCTACTAGGGATAATCCAATCCCTGTTAGTACGGAATACAACAATCTTGGTAATCGAATATCTTGCACAATGGTGCTCAACATGTTCATCTCATCTGTTGGCACCGGACTGGTAAATGCCTGGTACATATCCCACACCGGTATAAAAGAAGCCCCAAATTGAGGGGCTACTACGAGTGAAATGACCAGTAAGATCAATAATCCTACAATTTTTAATTTCATGTTATACGCCCTTTAACCATACCCAATATACGCTTAGCAGTTCCCCTCACGAATGTCGTGCCTCCTACAGTAAAAAAAGAGCAACCCCATACGGGAGCTCTTTTGTTTACATATATTATACTATAATTCTCGATATAGTGCAAAACCTTGATATTTAACTTTACTTTTGCAGAAAATACCTTAAATCTACTTTAATATTCCTCGTTCTAATAGTAGATGACGTATAGTCATGATAGGACTCCTCCACAGCATACGAGGCCCGCTATAGCGCATGACTTGTCGAATCTTTTCACGATACGTGGGTGCATAACAATGCGTTTTACACATGGAACAAAACGTTTTCTCTTCCATATGAGGACAGTGTTCAACTCTCATCTCCGCATACTTCATGAGCTCCGCACAGTCTGCACAAAGTGCCCTCCCTTTCGTTCCATGATGACCATGGCAATATATTTCTATCATACAGCGTACTGTTTTTAATTCTAGTAATCGCTTTTCTGTAAGTTCTGTTGATTTCTTTTTTGATTCTCTCATAGGTTATCTCTATTCATTTACAGTGTAATCGGCAAAAATGTTAACAGCATAGCAATAAAAATAGCTGGCAACAAGTTAGCCACTCGAATTTTATTAGGCCACAATACATTGATACCTACACAGAAAATTAAGATAGAACCTACGTAGGATAAATTATCGATCGCCTCGGGAGTCATAAGAGGTGCCGCCAAATGCGCTAACCCCGTAATGATCCCTTGGGTAATCCCCACTGGTAAGAAGGAGAACAGTGCCCCTTTTCCCATGGAGGATGCCATAACCATCACAATAATACCGTCTAGAATACTTTTGACAACCATCGTACTGTAATCACCAGTCAAACCATCTTGAATAGACCCAATGACGCCCATGGCTCCTACGGTAAATGTCATGGATGCCGTAATAAATGCATTCGTAAATTGTGGATCTCGGCTATTGCCTGTTTTCAACTTCAACCATTCACCAATGGCAGTAATACGACGATCAAAGTCGATGAGTTCTCCTATGATAGCCCCTAATACCATAGAGATAATCATCATCATAGGTCCCGTTGTATGAAGGCTATCACTGACGATAACTAGCATATATTGCATAGTGCCACTCATGCCTAACAAAAGGATAATGATGCCACACACCATCATGAGCGTTTCTTTTAAATTATCTTTCATACGGTGTCGAATAAAGAGTCCTAATAAGCTACCACAAATAATCAACACCACATTAAGGATGGTTCCCATACCATGCATTGGTTGTTCCTCATCTTTCTAAAAAATCACTACACTATCGTCCCCATCCACCTCGTGCACACGAACTTGCACCGTTTCCAAGTGGGACGTAGGAATATTTTTCCCTACATAATCAGCTCGTATAGGTAGTTCTCGATGACCTCGATCTACTAGTACAGCTAATTGGATGGCACTCGGTCTACCCGCATCCATAAGGGCATTCAAAGCAGAACGAATCGTACGACCTGTGAACAACACATCATCTACAAGAATCACGATTTTACCTGTCGTATCCATAGTAAAAGGCGTGCCTTCCTTACCTTGATTGCCGCGATCATCTCGATATAAGGAGACATCCATTGTTGCCACATCCACTTGAATCCCTTCAATGGCTTCAATTTGAGCTTGCAAACGCTTTGCCAAGTATACACCACGGCGCTCAATGCCAATAATTAAGGCATTGGATAAACCTTTATTTCGCTCCAAAATTTCATGTCCAATACGACGAATGGCTCGCATCATACCTGATTCATCAATTAAGATACGTTCTTCCATAGTATCACTCCTTATCGATTATGCTCTTTCGCATATTCAATACATGCCAAGAAATCTTCTGGCAATGGCGCTTCAAAATGTAATGCTTCCCCTGTGATAGGATGCTTTACAGATAATGTTTTAGAATGCAAGGCCTGCCCTAGGATAGGAAAATCCATTTTCCGGAATCCATAAAATGGATCATTCACCACAGGATGTCCAATATACGCTAAATGTACACGAATTTGGTGCGTTCTCCCCGTTTCTAATTGGCATTCTATTAATGTATGCTTACCATACCGCTCTAGTACACGGAAATGGGTCACTGCGTCCTTACTATTTTCAAAAACCACCGCCATTTTCATCCGATCTTTAGGATGACGACCGATAGGGGCCTTGATAGTTCCTTTTTCTTCTGCAATATTCCCTTGTACTAATGCATAATAGGTTCTTGTAGCACTATGTTCTTTTACTTGCTCTGCTAACCCCAAATGGGATTCATCATGCTTCGCTGCCATCATAACACCCGATGTATCCTTATCTAAGCGATGCACAATGCCAGGACGAATTTCTCCATTAATGCCAGATAAATCTTTACAATGAAAGAGAAGTGCATTTACCAAGGTTCCCGAATGGTTACCCACCGCTGGATGTACCACCATACCACGCGCTTTATTGATGATAATCATATGGGAATCTTCAAATAGAATATCCAGTGGAATGTCCTCTGGTTCTACCTCTACTTCCTGCACCTCTGGGATGGTCACAAGAATTTCGCTAGATGATGATAGTTTCAAATTCGATTTCCCTGTTTTACCATTCACTTGTACATTACCCTCTTTTACTAAGGATTGTACGTAGCTACGTGACTGACCAAGCTCTTTTGTGAGGTACACATCTAATCGTATACCCTCATCTTGAGCCTCTACTATATATTGTTTTGTTTCCATCATTTACCTCACTGTTTCTGGCTTTCATAGGACCAAAAATATAGAATCAACAAAGGGACACCGATGCAAATACCAATATCTGCAATATTAAAAATAGGCCATACTCGGAAATCAAAGAAATCTACCACGCCACCTAAGTACAAACGATCCCAGGCATTTCCCAAGGCACCGCCTAAGAGCGTACCCGTGCCAATCCGTGCATATAACGGTGCCCTAGCTAATTTCTTACGACCTACGTACATAGCGCCTAACAACAGTACCACGACTAATAACAATATCCATCGTTGGTGCATCAACATACCAAAAGCCGCTCCATGATTCACAATATAGGTCCAATGAAATACATCAGGTACAACTGGCACGGATTCGCCTAATCGAAAGTGGCTACGTACATACCATTTTGTGATTTGGTCAATCAAAAACGTTAGGATGCTTATGATATATATCATCGTTTACGTCCTCCACGGTCAGCCCATTGTTGTAATAAAGCCCCTAGGTCCTGTTCTTTTTCTCGACGCTTTCCACCATTGCCTTTGTTTCTATCTCGCATAGGATTACCTTTTGAGCTTTTAGGATTTCGAGCCTGTTGTCTTTCGCCTGTTTGTTGTTCACCATTTTTATGTTGTGTATCTCGACGAGCATTTCCAGTACCATTACGTCTATGACCTTGGCGGTTTGGATCTTTTGGCTTTTCTCGTTTCATAGATAAACCAATACGATTCCGTTTCGCATCGACAGAGATGATTTCCACTTCGATAATATCTCCTACTGCCAATACATCAGATGGGTGTTCATGGTAAGCGCAAAACTCGCTTTTATGCAAAAGGCCATTGATTTTTACACCAAAGTCTACAAAGGCGCCAAAGTCTACCACATTATGGACGGTTCCTTTTACGACGGTGCCCACTTGAATATCTTCCAAACTCATAATTTGTTTACGAGTCATCGGTGCTGGTAAATCTTCCCGTGGATCACGACCTGGTTTTTGTAAGGCTTCTACAATATCTCGCACCGTAGGTACACCTGCTTCTAGCTGTTTTGCCAACTCTTCTACATTCACAGCTTGCAGTTTCGCCTTTGCCGTTTCCAACGTCGCTTTATCTCGCAAATCTTCTAAGGACATGCCCAACTGTGTAAGCACGCCTTGAGCAATCTCATAGGACTCCGGATGAACTGGCGTCGCATCTAGAGGGTTCTCCCCTTTACCGATGCGCAAGAAACCTGCACATTGTGTAAAGGCCGCAGGACCTAAACGAGCTACTTTCAATAATTGCTTACGACTTGTAAACGCTCCATGTTCCTTCCGATAAGCAATAATATTATTTGCCACTGTGCTAGAAATACCAGACACATGCTTCAATATAGCTGGAGACGCTGTATTGAGCTCTACCCCTACATGGTTTACCACCGTTTCTACCACCTGATCCAAGGTTGCGCCCAATTGTTTTTGATTCACATCGTGTTGGTACTGACCTACACCAATTGATTTTGGGTCAATCTTCACAGATTCCGCCAATGGATCTTGTACACGACGTGCAATCGATACAGCACCACGAATAGATACATCTAAATCTGGCAATTCTTCGATAGCCAACTTAGAAGCGGAGTATACAGAGGCTCCCGCTTCATTGGTAATAATATAATGACAATCCAATCCTTCTTCCGCAATCATGGCGGATGTAAATTGTTCTGTTTCATAAGATGCCGTGCCATTACCGATAGAAATCAAGGTAACACCATATTGTCGAACTTTCTTAGCTAATTCTTGTTTGGCCCGCTCTGCTTGTTTATCACTCATCGTAAGATAGTAAGCGCCATAATCTAGGACATTACCTTCCCTATCAATGATGGCCATTTTACAACCTGTACGATACCCTGGATCTAGCCCCATGATGACATGTCCAGATAAAGGTGCTTGTAGCAATAGATTCCGCAAGTTCGTCCCAAATACTTTAATAGCCTGCTCTTCTGCTTGCTCTGTCATAGCATTTCGAGTTTCACGCTCTAAGGATGGATATAATAGACGCTTATATCCATCAGCAATAGCTTCAGCAATATACGAATGCTCTACCCTAGTGTCGCCTTGTACGGTGTCTACCATATATTGGATAAACGTTTCATCCGGTACCACAAAGCTAACTTTTAGAGCTCCCAAAGTTTCGCCTCGGTTCATGGCCAATACACGATGGGATGGAACTTGACGAATGGGCTCCTTGTATTCTTCATTGTATTGTAAGAATCCTTGATTTACTTCTTCTTCACCTACAAGCTCTGTTTTCATATGGCCTGTTTCCCATATGGCTTTACGCAAATATTGGCGAATATCTGCTCGTTCACTGGCTTCTTCCGCCACAATATCCATCGCTCCTTGTAAGGCATCTTCCACAGTCGGCACTTCTTCAGTAAGGTACTCTGCCCCTAGTTGGCGTAACCCTTCTTCTGTAGCCGTTGTGAATAATGCCTGTGCCAATGGTTCCAAACCTCTATCTCTCGCCATAGAAGCACGAGTTCGTTTTTTCGGGCGAAACGGCAAATACAAGTCCTCTAACTCCTGTAATTTCATAGCTCTCGTAATAGCTAAGGACAATTCTTCCGTCAATTTGCCCTGTTCCTCGATAGATTTTGTCACTTCTTCTTTACGTTGTAACAAATTTCGCAAATATTTCGTGCGTTCTTCGATGTCACGTAATTGTTCATCTTTTAACTCACCAGTCACTTCTTTTCGATACCGTGCAATAAATGGTACTGTATTGCCCTCATCTAATAAAGTAATAGCCGCTTCTACTTGATGCGGTTTCACCCCTAATTCTTGGGCTATCACTATATGTATTTCCATTCTATTTCCGCCTTTCATAGGTTACAAAATCATAGGACAATCCCTCATGCCCCGCGCCTGGTGTACGCTCTACTTCTATCCATTCTGGCTTTGTATGCTCCGTAAATATCACATCTCCTGTGAAAGCTCGATGTAATTCCGTCACATACAAATGATCTGCATAAGGTGCTAAGCTAGCATACACTTGAGCGCCTCCGATGCAGTACGCCAAATCTAAGTCCTTCGCCGCCTGAACCGTATCCTCCGGACTGTAGAATACTTTCACACCTTCATAAGGTGGTACATAATCCAATTGAGAAGTAATGACCCAATGTTCCCGATTAGGCAACAAAAATGGCAAAGACTCTAATGTCTTCCGTCCCATTATGATAACATGTCCAGTCGTCCGCTTTTTAAAATACGCTAAATCTTCTGGAATGCGCCAAATCAGCTGATTGTCCTTACCTATAACGCCATTCGCCGCCACTGCTACAATCATTGCTAACATATAAAACTCCTTATACAGCCACTGTCATAGATAGTTTCCCTAAATGCCCATAACCTTCTAAGGTGATATCTTCTGGTTTAAAATCATAGAAATTCTTAACATCCGGGTTTAATCGTAATACCGGAGCCTCTAGGGCTTCGTGCTTACGCTCTAATTGAGTACGCAAGGCTTCTACATGATTCTCATAGATATGCGCATTATTGATGACATGCGTGAATTGTCCTGGCTCTAATCCAGAGACTTGGGCAATCATATGCACTAATGCAGCATATTGAGCCGTATTAAAAGGCACACCTAATCCCATATCCCCACTGCGTTGTACAAGCATACAATTTAAGCGACCATCAGTGACATCCCATAAAGTTTCATAGGCACATGGTTGCAACGCCATATCTGGCAAGTCCTCAATATTCCACAAAGTCACAATCATACGACGACTTTGAGGATCCTTTTGTAGCATATCCAATAAAGTGTCTAACTGTTTATATTTAGCAATTTGGTAACCATAGGCCTTACCGATTGTGCCATCTTCACGCATCCATTCATCCCAGACTTTTACATTCATGGCCTGCAATTGGCGCACATCATTAGATTGTAATTGCCAAATCCAAAGTAATTCTTTAATGGCCGTTTTGAATGCTACGAATTTCGTAGTTAAAATTGGAAATTCTTTTCCCAAATCAAAATGCATCACTTGATGCGGTAATTTATAGGTCGCAATGCCAGTACGATTGTTGGCATAATACCCATTGTCTAATATATTCTCTATAATCTGTAAATATTGCGTATCTGCTAAACTCATCTATGCCTCCTTAAACTCAGCAATAACTTTCAAAAATTCATTGCCATATTTGCGTAGTTTCATATCTCCTACACCTTTCACATTCGCCATATCTCCTAAGGTCAATGGTTCTTTTGCTACCATATCCAATAAGGTAGCATCCGAAAAAATCATGAACGGTTTTACCCCTTCAGTTTTTGAAAGTTCCAATCGATGCACACGTAACGCCTCAAATAAAGAGTTTTCTTTAGTAGCTTTCGTCACGCCAGCTACACTAGACTTTCCACGTGTTTGTAATGGTCGATGCTCTCCTACTTCGATGGGTACATCTTTTACTGTTACACGTCCAGCCAATACTTCATGTCCTTGTCCCGTAACGGACAGAATCGGATATTGCCCACCCGAAGAGGTAATATATCCCATCGCCATTAAACGTTTAATAAAGCCCTTTACATCTTTATCTGCCCAACGATTTAATTTGCCAAATACAGATAAGCGGTGTAAACGAAACTTCTCAATACGCTCCGTCCGATTCCCACATAAGATATCTGCAATCATGGTCACACCATATCGTTCTTCTGTATTCCAAATCGTCTGCAATACGGCAGTCGCCTCAGCTGTCACATCCACAGCCACTCGTGGTTCATCACAAGTACTGCAATGATGGCATTGATCCCAAGGCACTTGTTCACCAAAATAGGAGAGCATAAACTTGCGCAAACACATCGGCGTATGACAATAATCGATCATAGCCTGTAGCATATTCCGCTCAATTCGTTGTCGTTCTGGTGGCAAATCACTTTGACTTAATATATATTGATGCACTGCCACATCTTGCCCATTGTAAAGCAAAATACAATCTGCAGGAGCTCCATCCCGACCAGCACGGCCGGCCTCTTGGTAATAACTTTCCATATTCCGTGGCATTTGGTAATGAATCACATAACGTACATTACTTTTATCGATGCCCATGCCAAATGCATTGGTGGCTACCATAACCTGTACTTCATCAAAGGCGTACCGATTCTGTTGATACTTACGCTCTTCATCAGATAAGCCCCCATGATAATAGCCTGCTTTCACGCCATATCGCAACAGCTCACGATATACTTTTTCCACATTCGCCCTAGTGGCACAATAGACAATCCCTACATCGTTCGGATTGTGTAATACATAATCCCGTACATATTCCATACGCTTACTTTCGTGGATGACAGTAAAGGCCAAATTAGGACGATCAAATCCCGTAATATGCACACGAGCATTCTCCAATCCCAAGAGCTGTTTCATATCACGTTCTACTTCTTCCGTAGCACTGGCGGTAAAAGCCCCTACTACAGGTCTATGAAGTAATCTCTTAATAAAAGGTCCTATCGCCGTAAAAGAGGGCCTAAAATCATGACCCCATTGTGACACACAATGGGCTTCATCAATGATTACTTGGCTAATTGGTAAACTTCTAAGAAATTCACAGAACCCTTCTGACTCTAATTTTTCTGGCGCCAAGTATAATAATTTAATCCGTCCTTCCCTTAGGTAGTAGAGAATTTTATTTTGTTCCTCTCGACTGAGAGTACTATTCATATAAGCAGCTGGCATCCCTTGTTCTTTCAAAGTATCCACTTGATCCTGCATCAATGAAATCAATGGAGAAAAAACAATGGTAATACCCGCCTTTAACATAGCAGGAATCTGAAAGCAAATCGATTTACCTGCCCCCGTAGGCATGATTCCTAGCACATCTTGGTTCTCTAACAACGCTGTAACAGGTACCTCCTGAGCTGGACGAAAACTAGAATATCCATAAAAATGTTGCAATGCTCGTAATGCTCTAGCATCCATATGTCTTTCCTCCCCTCTAAGTGTTTATTCATCTAATTGTATCTATATATTATACCATTTTTATGGGTTAGTATAAACTGTTTGAACTAGAACTATCCTTTCTTTCCCTCAGTCATTTGTCATGATAGTCCACCTCTACTAAGTACCATTCCATACTAATTATTCACTTTATATAAGAGCACTTCTAATTCATAGATATTTCGTTTACTTATTTCTTTATTGTACCATCATCACTATCAGATAGTTAGGATAAACATACTATTACCGCATTCACTTACACTACTGTTACCACACTATTATACGCGTCACTTGATGTAATGGTCTACCGCGTAAACCTATATACCTAAATTACTATTATCATACCATTACGCTCTTTATACAATACGTATTAATACATAGTCCAATACGTTTACAAAAAAAATGTTGGCACCACTCCCAACGGAGTAGCCCCAACATTTCGTTTACTATGTGTATGTAATTATAAAATATGCATTTTTTCTGATGCGTCGAACTCCGCTTGGATTTCTTTGCTTGGCTCATGATCTAATAAGCTAACTACAAAGATAGCAATGGTAGACAAGATGAAGCCCGGTACGATTTCATACAATCCGAACCAACCAAATTGTTTCCATACAAGAACGGTGATACCACCCACTAAGATGCCTGCGATACAGCCTTTCAGAGTCATGCGTTTCCAAACCAAAGAGATTAAGATAGCAGGCCCGAATGCAGCTCCAAATCCAGCCCATGCATAGGCAACCATCATCAAGATATAGCTATGTGGATTCACCGCCATCACGATGGCAATAGCCGATACAATCAATACCGTTGCACGGCTTACCATTACTAGTTCACGGTCCCCTGCATCACGAGCAAACACATTACGGTACAAATCTTGAGACACAGAAGAGGCTGTTACCAATAATTGCGCAGATGCTGTACTCATGATTGCAGCCAATACAGCGGACCAAATTAAACCAGCAATGAATGGACTAAATAAACTTTCACTCATCACCAGGAATACTGTTTCTGCATCAGCATCTACTAACGGTGTTGTTAAATATACTTTACCAACAAGACCCACAGCTACCGCAGCCAACAAGGAGATAACTACCCAAATCATGGCAATATTCGTTGCTTTTTTCAACTCTTTCGCATCGGAAATTGCCATGAAACGCACTAATATGTGCGGTTGACCGAAGTATCCAAGGCCCCACCCTAAACTAGAAATAATACCTACTACCAAGGTGAAAGTATCTTGTTCCGGTCCCCAAATGGACAAGCCCGCCGGGAACTCAGTAGCAATTAAGTTTGCAGTTTCTACAGGACCACCTAAATACATAGCTGCTGTCACAGGTACTAGCAAGATGGCAAAGAACATCATCATCCCTTGGATACAGTCCGTCCAACTTACGGCTAAGAAACCACCTAAGAAGGTGTAAAAGATAACTACCCCTGCTGTAATAAAGAGGGAGGTCATGTAGTCCAAGCCAAAGATAGTATTAAATAATTTACCACCTGCCACGAATCCAGATGACGTGTAAATTAAGAAGAAAATGACGATGAAGATAGCAGACACAACCGGCACAATTCTTGATGTATCATGAAAACGGTTTTTCAAGTAATCCGGTATGGTTAAACTATTATTCGCTACCTCTGTGTAATTGCGTAATCGTTTCGATACGAACACCCAGTTCAGCCAAGTCCCTAATGCCAAACCAATGGCAATCCATAACGCAGATATCCCTGTTGAGTAGGCAAATCCAGGTAAACCCATCAACATCCATCCACTCATGTCAGAGGCTTCCGCACTCATGGACGTGATCCATGGGCCTAGCTGGCGACCTCCTAAAATATAGTCGTCTAAGCTATTAGACTTGCGGTAATAATATACCCCGATGTACATCATGAGGCCTAAATACAATGCAAATGCCCCAATCACTTCAAAATTGTTGTACACCCTACTCCTCCTTTCTTGATCCTCTTACCTTTACTTATAATTCTATAGAATGCATTCAGCATTAATCTTTTCTATTATATCACAGATTATATATATCGTCTTTCACTGATTTTCCGTAAAAAAATAAACGCTTTGTATAAAACAAAGCGAGTGTTATCATTGATCTATGTAAATAGACAATGAAAATACCTAACGCATGAGGACTACCACTCCTCAACACGTTAGGTATCGTCTTTTTTCATTCCTCAGATGAGCCTAACGCCGAACACACGTTGATGGCTCTCCTTTTCTTAACTATATTATATCACAAACTAATCTCTAGTCAATTTATATTCCATATATTTTACATGCCAGAAGGAGCGATTAGCTATGAAAGATATCAACTTCTATGAACAACTACAACTCACACGTCCTCCACTTTCTGCAACTGATTTCACGCCAGATGAGTTAGAAAAAATTCTCTTACAAGGGGTAAAAGAAGCAGAAAATGGAAAAGTGCGACCTGCTAAAAAATGTTTTACTACTTTATTAGGAGAATAATGTAAACCAGCGCCAAGCACCTAATTATAGTTTGTTTTTGCAGAATTTCCCACAGTATACGGAAAATACATATAGGTTTTTAATCAAAAAGGACCCCGCAGGGTCCTTTTTACATTTTCACATATTCTTATCGTTTAATGTTATAGAACACATCGCTACCACGGTATTGCGCCGTTTCTGCCAGCATATCTTCAATGCGAAGTAATTGGTTGTATTTCGCTACGCGTTCGGAACGAGCTGGGGCACCAGTTTTGATTTGTCCAGCGTTGACTGCTACTGCAATATCGGCAATTGTGGAATCTTCTGTTTCACCGGAGCGGTGAGAGATTACAGCTGTATAACCTGCACGTTTCGCCATTTCAATCGCATCGAACGTTTCTGTTAATGTACCAATTTGGTTCACTTTGATTAAAATCGCATTCGCTGTATCTTCTTTGATACCACGGGACAAGCGTTCTGTATTCGTTACGAATAAATCATCACCTACTAATTGAACAGTTTTGCCAAGGCGATCTGTCAATAATTTCCATCCTTCCCAATCTTCTTCTGCTAAACCATCTTCAATGGAGTAGATTGGATATTTTTCGCAAAGTTCTGCATAGTATTCTACCATTTCCGCAGCTGTTTTTACTTTTCCTTCACCAGCTAAGTGGTATTTACCGTCTTTGTAGAACTCAGAAGATGCCGCATCGATAGCAAATACAATATCTTTACCTACTACAAGACCTGCTTTTTCAATCGCTTCTGTAATGACTTGTAATGCTTCTTCGTTGGAACCTAAGTTAGGAGCAAAACCACCTTCGTCACCTACACCAGTAGCCAAGCCTTTCGCTTTCAATACAGATTTCAATGTATGATATACTTCTGCACAATAGCGCAATGCTTCCATAAAGCTAGTAGCGCCGATTGGCATAATCATGAACTCTTGAATATCCACATTGTTATCTGCATGAGCACCACCATTTAAGATATTCATCATAGGTACTGGTAATTCTTTTGCATTTGTACCACCAAGGTATTGGAACAATGGTAAATCATAAGATTCAGCCGCTGCACGAGCTACCGCCATAGATACACCTAAAATTGCATTGGCACCTAATTTTGCCTTATTAGGAGTACCATCTAATTCAATCATAATGCGGTCGATAGCCACTTGTTCAGACGCATCAAATCCTAAGATAGCAGGTCCAATAATGTCGTTCACGTTTGCTACCGCTTGCAATACGCTTTTACCTAAGTAACGAGGAGACTCGCTATCGCGCAATTCCACCGCTTCAAATTGACCAGTAGATGCTCCAGATGGAACAGCAGCACGGCCGATCGTACCGTCTTCTAAATACACTTCTACTTCTACCGTTGGATTGCCACGGGAATCCATAATCTCTCTTGCGTATACATCAGTAATTACTGCCATTGTTACTTCTCCTTATTGTACTAATAAACTTTCACCACTCATGGCTTCAGGTTGCTCAATACCACCTAATGCCAACATGGTTGGTGCTAAATCACATAGTCGACCTGGTCGCAAGGTCACACCCTCTGGGGCCCCCACTAAAATGAGTGGTACCGGATTCGTGGTATGCGCCGTGTGCGGAATTTCTGTGGTATGGTCCACCATGACCTCAGAATTACCATGGTCTGCTGTAATCAACAATTGTCCTTCCATGTCTTGAATAGCTTTTACAATTTTTGAAAGCCCCTCATCAACAGCCAAAATCGCCTGTTTCGCTGCTTTAAAATCACCCGTATGGCCTACCATATCTGGATTTGCATAGTTCAAGATAATCATATCATACTCGCCACTCCGAATAGCGGCCACAACCTTTTCCGTTACCTCTGGGGCACTCATTTCTGGTTGTAAATCATAGGTTGCCACCTTCGGAGATGGCACCAGGATTCTATCTTCCCCAGGGAACACATCTTCCTTACCACCATTGAAGAAATACGTCACATGAGCATATTTCTCCGTTTCTGCAATGCGCAATTGACGGTAACCGCCCTTGGATAACACTTCTCCTAAGGTATCTGTAAGGAGCTCTTTATCATACACCACCGGCACTGGCAAGTCTGCTTCGTACCGAGTCATGCTCGCCACATAGGAACCTTGCAATACATGTTTCCGTTCAAATCCAGTAAATGTTGGATCCACTACGGCACGCACCAATTGACGAGCTCGGTCAGGACGGAAGTTAAAGAACAAGATCGCATCGCCATCTTGCATACCTTTATACCCTTCCACTACGGATGGAATGACAAACTCATCTGTCGTTTCATCAGCATAACTGCATTCCACCGCTTCATGGGCACACGCTACTGGAGTACCACTACCACAGACCATAGCGTTATACGCTAGTTGCACACGCTCCCAACGTTGGTCACGGTCCATACCATAATAACGGCCGCCCACCGTTGCAATCGATCCTAAACCTAATTCTCTACAGTAATGAGCGATATCATCAATATAAGCCAACGCACTTTGCGGAGGTACATCACGACCATCTAAAAAGGCGTGAATGTAAACTGCACCTACGCCAGCATCTTTAGCGCCACGGAGTAAGGCTTTCAAATGGTCAATGTGGGAATGAACGCCACCGTCAGATAACAAGCCCACTAAATGCAATGCTTGTTTCTTTCCTTCTTCATAAGCTTTCACCAAGGTGGGACGAGTGAATAAAGTCCCTTCCTCTGCCTCTTTCGTGATGCGCGTCAATTCTTGGTACACAATGCGTCCGGCGCCGATGTTCAAATGACCTACTTCGGAGTTTCCCATTTGTCCATTCGGCAATCCTACGGCCATACCAGACGCTTCTAATAAGGCGTGAGGACACGTGTCCCATAGGTCTAAAAATGTTCGGGGATTCGCTTGCACCACCGCATTTGTTGGGTCTTGACCGTCTCCGATACCAAATCCATCCAAGATGGTTAGCATCACTGGTCCTTTTAATTTTGCCATACTCTACCTCAAACCTATGTTAACAGGCCTTAATAATGCCTGTGAAAGTCTCTGCATCCAAGGAAGCACCGCCCACTAACGCCCCATCTACGTGGGTTTGGGCTAAAATATCTTTCGCATTCTCCGGTTTTACACTACCACCATACAGAATGCGCACTTGTTCCGCAATATCCGGCGTATACATAGCGGCGATTTTCTCACGAATGCTTTGGCATACTTCGCCCGCTTGTTCTGCTGTGGCAGTACGACCTGTGCCAATGGCCCAAATCGGTTCGTAGGCAATCACCACTTCCGTCATTTCTTCCGTTGGCACACCATGCAATCCCATTTCTAATTGGGAATGAATGAAAGCCACCGTTTCACCGCTTTCACGTTGATTTAAGCTTTCACCTACGCAAAGGATAGGGCTCATCCCATGTTGTAAGACGATGCGCACACGTTTATTCACGCAGCGATCTGCTTCTTTGAAAATAGAACGACGCTCAGAATGCCCTACAATCACATAAGACACGCCTAAATCTGTCAACATCGAAGGAGATACTTCCCCAGTATAGGCGCCAGATTCTTCATGAAACACGTTTTGAGCACCTACACGAATGGGTGTGTCTTCCGCTAAATCTGCCACTGTGCTGATGGCTGTAAACGGAGGACATACCACCACTTCACAACTAGCATCCGCCACTAAGGTTTTCAATTGTTCAACGAATACAGTGGCTTTCCGATTTCTCCTATTCATTTTTCCAATCGGTACCAAT
>OBVV01000083.1_pt1 | contig 48292 bp, 43 predicted proteins | sample 1476221 | NCBI WGS metagenome assembly OBVV01 (sample SAMEA2580029, study PRJEB22360) | human gut metagenome | biome: human gut; feature: human-associated habitat; material: faeces | place: Denmark | collected 2008/2010 | reverse complement strand
ACGGGGGTCACTAATTTGGAAACATCTGTAGGTGCCACCGTAGTTTCAACTTTTTTATCTCGTATTGCATAAGTTGTTCCATCTGCCTCAAGGGTTGTATTGGTAAATGCATTCGACTGGATATTCGTACTTCCGTGACTGCCTAACACAGCAATCTGTTCACTGGATGGGCTACTTTCAGCATCAAACACTTCGTGATGTTCATAGGGGATATCCGTATGTCCATAGACCCACTTTTTACGTTTCCACCAACGTTTTTTCTGTTTATACTTCCAGTAATGTCTATCTCGGCCTATATCATCATAGTGAACTGTCCCTTGATAGCCTGTGTTGGTAATGGAATCTGCCGTAACCTGTAAGCCATTCTTCGCCATAATCTGGCTGTATGTATTTTGCACATCTTGCCCCGTAATATGAATAGTGCCATCGCTCAGTATTCTAGATGTGGCGGTTTCTTCTTCTATGGTTCCTGTATGAATCGTTCTATGGTATTTTCTATCTGCCTCATAATAGTTAGGCTGGTCTAGATGCGGTATACCCTCATACTTATCTTCTTCTGAAATGGTCCACCCTGTCTTAAACACATCCTTATGATTTTGCATTTTAGGGGCTGATATACTGAGATCACCTTTGACAATGACATCTGATGACCTATTTTCAAAGCTCTCTTTTCCCAATACATAGGCATTACCTTTTACATAGATATCTGAACCAAAGTAAGAACCTTTACTGTTGATATTCCGAATGTGGCGTCCTTGCACACGCAAATTACCTAACACATGCCACAATCCATTTGTGTTCGTCACATCTGCTTTCATATCTATCTGTGCATCATTTTTTGCAAAGAGAATGCCTTTAGTATTAGCAAACGTATCTCCTTGTATCTGCAAGGTATCTTCTGCAATGATAGCCCCTGTATTTGTATTTTCTAAATTGCCCACAGTTACGTGCATCGTACCATGACTGACTACATGGGATGCATCATTTTGTAGCTCAGCTCCCGTGATATGTAAACTGCCACCAGCTTCTAATACAGAGGAATTGCTATTACGAATATGGTTTACTGAGATATGTACACTCTGCTTCGCCTTCATAATACCCTTATGTTGTACAAGCTCGTTTCCAGTCAATTGAAGAGTGTCTTTACTTTCTACAAACCCTGTATTGTGCATAGTGTTAGCAGATATATGCATTGTATGTGCCGCTATGTTCCCTGTGTTCTCTAGGTTTTCTGTGTCAATACGAAGGTGATGGCCCCATAGTTCACTGCGGCGGTTACGTAAACGGTCGCTGATGAAAGTACTATCTATTTGCTGTCCCCCATAGCCTTTGCCTACGATGTCTATATAAGATTTTCCTTGCAAAGTCATATGAGTGCCATTGATCACACCCAATCCATTGACGGTCATACCATTCGGGTTCACAATGACTACATCTGCTGGATTCCCTGCCACTTCTATATAGCCCTTCAAAATAGATGGGTTCGTAGAAGTAACTTCATTGATGATTGTCTTAGCACCATTCCCAGCTAAGAACATATTTTTATCTATGTAGCCCGCTAATTGGGTCTTTGTATATTTCGTAGCATTATTGAGAATAAGACCTCGTTCTTTTACATTAAACTGTGTATATGCATTGTGAGAAATACCGTTTCCATCAATACCGGTAATATGTAGGATATCTATGCCATTCCTCGTCGTATCTAGGATCGGTTGGCGATTCTTGGGGCTATTCGTATCTACAACAATAGGTAACTCTTCTTGTGTATCCTCTACTACAACCTTGCTAGGTATATGGGGGATAGGTTGTATAGTAGGTGTATGTAAAGGGTTCTCCAAGACTGGTTTTGCGGTCTCTACAGATGTTTCTGGGGTAGGTGTTTTCGACTCTATATGCAGTTTATCTTTTGATACTACTTGTATATGGTTTCGATCTACTTCTACCTGTTTCCCACGTACAGTGATATCCCCAGACTGAGAACGCATGCCTCCTTGATATATAACAGAGCCTGTACCTTGGATAGTTATATTCTCCGCACTGGAAATCACTCCCTGTCCACGAAGATTGGTCACATTCGCCTCAATCTGTTTTCCTTGTAGGTTCCCATCGTTGGTAATTGTACCGCTTTGTATTGTCACAGTTTCATCGCCCACTATGATGCCACGATGATGTAAATCTCGGCTACGAATTTCCAATTCTTTAGCACTATGAATGCTAGTAGGCTCTTGCTGTGAACCACCTTGTTCGATGGTGAGGTTTCCCGCTGTGTCAATGTGTAGGGTACCCGCTATGGCATCGATGGAGCCACTGATGTTCACACCTACTCCAGATTCTGTACCGATTAAGGAAATGGTATTTCCATACATACCACCAAGAGCACCTACATCTAAAGCAACCCCTGTAGGTGTACTTTCGCCGGGGTCTCTAGCTGTTACAGTTCCACCTGCATAGTTCACTGTATTACGCCCTGTGACAGCACGAATCACATCTTGTGCCACCACATCTGCATTGATACGTATAGTCTTTGCCAGTAGATCTACCTTTGAAATAGGGGTATATACATTAGAGCCACTCTGTTCTGTAGGTGCATTGATGGCCCCTGTTACATCAATGTTTCCTTTTTCAATGGTAAAGTTTTCTAACCGACCATCTACCATGTGTGGAATGCCTGTAGTAAACGTAGCTTTTGGGGTGTTGATAAAATGAACACCTTTGATAGAAATCCCGTTGGGATTAGCAATAACCACATCTGCCGCCTGTCCTGCCACTTCAAAAGCTCCTGCTAGTTGTGAGGAAGACGTGCCTACCACTTCATTAACAATAAGATTAGTAGGCTCTCGTAAATTAGGGTTTGCATTGATAGATCCAACCTGAGTGCTGACCGTAGGCGTAGTAGCATTGTTAAAGATAGCCCCCGTATCTGTAGAAAAGGACTCATACCGATTATGGGATACACCATGAATAGGATTAGCAATCTGTATAACTGGGACAGACTGACTATTGTCCACCATGACCTCTTGACTTACAATGCCCTGTGCCGCATAAGTCCCTAATTGCAAAGACAACGTAATCCATAACGTTAAAAGTTCTTTTCTTTCTTTTTTCATGATCAATACCTCTATTACATAACGATCATACCTATAAAACCCGATATGTTCTATATTTTTATATTATCATATTGATAAGGTATATTGGAATAGAGAATGAGTATATATAGTATTTTAACTTTTTATTTATTGAATAACCTTAGCAGTAACTAAAATATATAATTCTACTTCATCTTTTGTTTTACGACTATGTTGAAATAGTTTCCCAAGAAGCGGAATATCTCCCAAGATAGGTACCTTTTGCCATTGACGCATGGTACGTCGATCCATCAATCCACCAATAACCAATGTTTCACCATCAGGTATGCGTACTCTTGTTTTTGCTTGTCGCGTGGTAATACGATAGGCTTTCATTTCAGGTACCAATGTAGGATTACTCACTTCGGCTTCTACAATGGTATCAATATGATTCCCCTGTAATACATAAGGTTTGCAGCGCAATCGTATACCTGCCTCTTCATAACGAATACTAGTTCTCGTCACACCATTTTGAATAGATTCTACTGTTACTGGCACACGTTCACCAATTAGAATAGTCGCTTCTTCCCCATTAATAGCCACAATGCTAGGTCTTGCTATCAGTGCCATACGACTACTTCCTTCTTTAGCAGATACCTCAGGATGGGCTAAAAAAGAGTACGATGTCTCTTTAGGAATATGACCAATATGCACATTTCCTTCTATACCAGACCCAGACTTTCCATGCATAGAAAGTCCTGAACTTTGTAACCCTGGAAATGACCATTGTACCCCTAGTTCTTTTGCATATCCTTTTTCCATAGCCAATACTGCCACATCTAACTGTACTTGTTTCGGTGTGGTATGCCAAGATCGAAGTAATTTATCTACTTCTAAAATTTCATGAACGGTTCCATAATAGACTACTTCGTTGGTGCTTGGTATTACCTGTATATGTTCCTTAGGAACTACAGTCTGAATAAGATTACTCAATTCTTCAGGTGTTGATGTATCTGCTACGATTCGTCGCACATGTCGTCGTTCTTTTTCTTCATGACGTCCCTCTACAATAAATGTTCCTCCTTCTTCATACACTAAAAAACCTAACTGTGATCCCAATTTGTTAATAGCCTCTTTCCCTGAACTTTCTCGGACTTCTAAGGTAACCTTTCCCTCTAATGTATCTAGCCCTACCACTGAAAGTTTTTCCGTTCTAGCTATGGTTTGCACCAATGTTCGTAACGGCATATCTGTTGCCATAATATGTACTGCATCTACATGAACAATCCCTAAAAGTACCATTATTAATACATATGCCATCCCCCAACGATACACAGGTTGATAGATAGGAATTGCTAGCTTCCTTTTAAGATATTTTACTATGCTAAGCCACATAAGTATCTCCTTTCTTTATATTTCTACCTCTTACTCTATATAATTTCTATTTCTCCTTTATTCTATCCACTGTGTAGAACCGTTCACTTGAATTTGTACCTTTGTATCATGGATCGTATACACCTGCACACCATCAATTACATCTCCTTCATACACAGTATGAGTATTTCCATTAATATCTAACACAGCTACAGGTACCTCCCCTTGTATAATCCCCAACAGTTGTACTTGCACCGCTTTTACAGGCATTACTGCATGTCTCTCATACATGTTTCTACCTGTATCACCACCATAGGCATGGACGGAATATCCTTCCATAATGTTTTTATTACCTTTTTCTTTCCTTTTCATGTCACTCATGCTATTCGTATCTGCACCTACTACAGCTTTTGGACTAGCACCTGTTAATTCCTTTGCAAACGTATCCAATAAAGGATAGGGACGTATTACATTCCGTATAGAAAAGATAAGTTTACCCTTATCTGTATCTTCCTCTAGAGGAGAACTTTTTTCTTGTTGACGTCCTTTATGTTTTTTCCCACTTTGTACTGATTTAGTTTTGCCATCTTCTTCCCACTTATCCGATTTTACATTTTTATTTTGTCCTATTACATCCCTTTCACGATGAGCTTGCACAGGACTTTCTAATTGTTCTACTTCTGACCAAGCAGACTCTCTCCAACCTAGATAACAAATGAGGCACAATAAAACGGTCGCCCCAAAAACGAGACGACCGTGTATACGTATATACTTCATTATGTAATTGTAGAGGTCTTGCGTAGATGAAACTTTCATCATGCCCTCCTATATACGATTAATATCCTTTAGGATGTAATTGATGCCAATTCCAAGCATCGCGAATCACTTCTTGTACTGTACTATGAACAGGTTTCCAACCTAATTTTGCATGGATTTTTTCAGAAGATGCAATGAGGGTTCCTGGATCCCCAGCACGGCGTTCACCATAATCAACACGGAAATCTACACCTGTCACTTCTTTAGTAGCCGCTACGATTTCATTTACACTGAAACCATTACCTGAGCCTAAGTTAAATACGTCTGATTCTCCGCCATTGTAAAGATATTCCATAGCTAAAATATGAGCTGATGCCAAATCATTGACATGTACATAGTCACGTATGCATGTACCATCTGCTGTATCATAATCTGTACCAAATACAGTGATGGATTCACGCTTACCTAAAGCTGCATCGATGATAAGAGGAATTAGATGTGTTTCTGGTGTATGATCTTCACCAATTTCACCAGATGGATCCGCACCGGCTGCATTGAAATACCGCAGCGCTACAAATTGAAATCCATAGATGTTACTATAATCACGAAGCATATCTTCAATCATTAATTTGGTACGACCATACACATTCGTTGGATTCCATTTCGCATCTTCCGTAATAGGCACCACCTCTGGTTCACCATACACAGCTGCTGTAGAAGAGAATACCAAGCGATTCACTCCATGCTTACGAGCTGTTTCTACCAAACGGTAGGAACCTACTACATTATTTTCATAATAGATAGATGGATTTACCATGGATTCGCCCACTTGAGAGTGTGCTGCAAAGTGCATAATACCATCAATGCGATGTGTTTCAAGAATCTCACCTAATGCAGGGTCTGTAATATCCATTTCATAGAATGGTACCCCTGCTGGAATAGACTCCTTGTGACCTCTGGATAAGTTATCCACAATCACCACTGTATGACCCGCTCCCAATAGAGCACGTACTGTATGGCTACCAATATATCCTGCGCCACCTGTCACTAAAATATTCATTCTTACTTCTCCTATGCTTTTGAAAGTTTAGGTCCTAACAATTTTTTATACACTTCTACGCCTGGTTGGTTGAATGCATCCACGCCTGCTAATTGACCTTCGAAATAGATGGCCCAACACATGGTAAACATCAGTTCTCCTAAGTGAAAGGCATTCATCGTTGGTACTTGGTAGGTTCCATTAAATCGACCATCACTTGCTAGGGACTCTGCATTCGATGCCAAGGCAGCACGATTGATAAATCCTAAGTCAAAACCTGCTAGAGCTTCTAGTTTACTGTATTGATCATACATATGTGGCACTGTTAAAGAGACATGCCAATCTTCCACATCGATAAAAGACACAACCTTATCATAGCGTCCTTCTTGATGTTCCTGTGTTTGTGCATGCATGTCAGTAGTCCCTACTGCCACAATTGGAGTACGACCATAGTGTCCAGATTTATCATCTTTTTCTTTACCTAAGGATTCCGCTAATAACTGTACATACCATTCAGATAAGGATTTTAAACGATCTGCATAAGGCATGAACACTTCAATATGACGACCATATTGTTCAGAGCCAATATATTTTAACACCGCACTTAACAAGGCTGGATTTTTCCATACATCCTGCTCTTGAGCTGCTATATCTGCTGCTTTAGCGCCTTCTAAATAGGCATGAATATCAAAGCCTAATAAAGCACCGATTACCAAGCCTACTTCAGAGAATACAGAGAATCTACCACCAATACCATCTGGTACAGCGAAGATGGAGTCTCCCCAACCTTCTGCAACCGCTAATTTATGAAGTAAGGTTTCTTTTTCATCCTCTCTAGGATCTGTCACAACCAATACTTCATAATCAATCATAGCTGTTTCTAAGGCTTCTTTAACAATCATAAAGTTTGTCATTGGTTCAATGGTAGAGCCAGATTTAGAAATTAACACCAATAATACTTTATACTCATTCGGCACATGCGCATGGTCTTCTAAAAATTGTTTTTCTTTCCATTCCCGTTGAAGTTGCTTGATTAATTCTTGGGTACGCACAGGGTCAACATTGTTACCGCTAAAATACATACGTGGGCGATAATTACGCTCTTCATCACTCATGGAGTTCCAAAACTCCCCACAATGTACATCAAATAGTACTTTCCCTCCTAAGAAAGAGCCACCAATACCAAAACTTACCACAGTGCTTACTTTCTTATTTCTTAAATCATCTAATCTAGCCATCACAGTAGGATTATTAATATGACCTTCTACTACATATGGTAATTGCGGGAATAATACCAATTCAGGGTCTCCATCTTTAGATAAATGACCTTTCACAATACCATGATGACGTGTTTCTTCTGCTGCGGTTAAAGCATCAGAAATGGCAGTGCTTAAGTTTGTCACATCTGCTTCGGTCACTCCGCCAGTCAGCATCATATTTGTATAATCATAAACAAAACCAGAGTCTAATTGAATACGTTTCATAGTTTCCTCCTATGTACAGTATGATTGTAATTATACCTTTATTCTACATCAAATCATGGAGAGATTAAAGGAGTTTTATGAGAAATTTCATACCAGTGTTATTTTAGTAAAGTACCTTTCTTTGCTAATGCATCTGCACGATCGTTATAAGTAATCCCAGAGTGAGCTTTTACCTTGTGAAAATCGATACGAAGTTGTTTTCGGGCTTCTTTCATTCGTTTCGCATAATTAGTTGTTAATGGATTATTTGTATTCCATCTACCTGTAGCCCACATTTCAATGCCCATATAATCATAATAGAGGGAGCATGAGGTATATCCATGGTCTAATGCATAGTCCACTACATGAAGGGCTGCTAATAATTCCCCAGATACATTCCAATATGCCACATGATTCGGTTCTGTACTGGAAAGAGAAAACTCTACTTCTTCTGTATGAAGAAGGATAACCCCTCCATAGCCAACTACACCTTTTCGCTTATCAAAACTACCGTCGATAAAAGCGCGCACTTCACAAGGGTCCGACTCCACTATTTGACGTATATCATCCGTCTGTGTCTTAAGATATTCCCCTAGGCTCATTTTTTTAGAAGTCCCAACCGATGTTTTCTTTGCCCCACGTTGTTTGGCAATCGAACTATTAGCTATACTTACGTTGCCCATATAGGCTTTTGCTTCTGCTTCTGTAATGAATGACTTGTACTGCGCACCAGGAAAGCCTTTGACTTGCACTTCACAGTCAGACCAAGTCACGTAGATTCCTGGATTGTGTCCTACTCGAACAGCATAATATTTCTTTGCCATATTTACCCTATCGTCAGTGGCGCTATAGTGCCACCTACTACGTCTACTAATGATTGTGGATTGACTTTCACTTGCATTCCTCTAAGGCCTGCACTGACATAGACCATAGGAATTGAGCTAATACTATCATCAAAATAAGTAGGAAATGCTTTTTTCATCCCTAATGGTGAGCAGCCACCACGCAAGTATCCTGTTAAAGGTAATAAGTCTTTTACCGCAATCAGTTCTACCGATTTATTTCCACTCACTCGTGCGGCTTGTTTCATATCTAATTCCCCTTCTACAGGAATACAGAATACTACATGACCTGTTACATTGCCTTTCCCCACAAGTGTTTTAAATACGTGTTCTGGTGGAATATGCAAAGATTCAGCCACATGTACACCTGCACCACGTTCTTCTGACCATTCGTAGGTAAACACTTCATAGTCAATATGGTGAGTATCTAGAATGCGTAATGCATTTGTTTTTTTATGTCTTTTTTTACTCATAAGACCCCCTATTTATTGGTAATCTTTGAAATATTCTTTAATTCAATACGCAAGGTACCATTTTCATTCGTTGAAATTTCTATAAATTCTCGATCATTCATATACTCTACAGGAAATGAAAGTTCAATACCCGTATCCGTTTTAATTTTATGTTGTTTTCCCACTTTAGTAGCATAGGTCCGACTCACTGGCAATGGTTCCAATAAATCCTCTTCTGCTAGCTCTTTCATGGCCGCTTCTCTCTGAATAGGATTCGTGCTAAATACTTGTTCAATAATATGTCGTGCTTCTAATGTGTCAGATACTTCTGCATTCTTCGCTAGCAACTCTTTTGTTTTAGCCATAGCTGCCACACCATCTTGCTCATGAGCCTTGGAAATACGATCCACTACAGTACGCACTTTTTTCACTGTATCTTTCGAAGATGGATTCGTAGTCACCTGAAAGATTCGTTCTTCCAAAAAGTGCATTTTTTCTCCATCATATTCACCTTTCGGCTCAAAGAGGCGAATGGATAAATCTGAAAGTTTAATACTTGCAAATGCATATAATTTTTGTGTCACTGTTGGTAAGACCACGCGATGCTCTACTAACTTTGTTGCTAAGGAACCATCTTCTTCTGAATATAATTGGTGCGTATACCCATCATGAGCTTTGCAAAGTAAGATGCAAAGATAAGCTTGCTCTCCTTGTGCTTCACAAACAATCATATCTAGAACACATGGATCCATTGCTTGTGCCATATAGGTAAATAAAGTCTCACCTAGTTCTTTACCAAACTCTACAAGGTTTACTTCTTGATTCTCCAATTGTTTAATCTTTCGCCCCCATGGGGTTTGGTCCGAGATATAACCAGTTCTGGCTCCAGGATCTTGTAATGCTTTCATCACATGCATTTCAAGATAGCTCTGTATTTCTGGTTCAGTAATATCCATAGGATGGTCTGAATAGGCAGACATAGAAGACGTAAAGTCAAATACTTCTAGTACTGCGGAATTAATTTGCATAGTTCCTCCTTAATAACAAAGAGCTTTGCCTACGCAAAGCTCTTATGCTATTATCTATTATCTTTCACATAGTGATAGGTATTTTCCAGTCCTTTTTGTAATGTCCATTTCGGCATATACCCTAAACATTGTTTTGCTTTAGCAGTGCTCAATAAAGAATGTTTAATATCACCAATACGCGGTTCTTCATAATGACGCTCTACAGTAGTGCCAGCAATATCTTCTAATGTATCGATTAAATCATTCACAGAAATTCCAGTTTCTGTACTCACATTGATGACCCCTGTTATATCATTGTCTAATCCCAATATATTGGCTTCCACTACGTCATCTACATAGACAAAGTCACGTGTTTGCTCACCATCGCCAAAAATTTTGATGGATTCACCATTCGCCACATGTTCGCAGAAAATGCTAACAACGCCACCTTCACCGCCATTGCCTTGACGTGGTCCATATACATTGGAATAGCGATAGCAAATATACGGTAATCCAAAGGATTCTTGGTAAATGCGTAAGTACCCTTCCGTAGTTAATTTTGTCAATCCATAGCAAGAACGAGGGACTCCTGCCAATTCTTCTGTAAGTGGTAATACCTCTAAATCACCGTATACCGCAGCAGAGGATGGCATAAGGAATTTTTTTACACCCACTTTAACTGAGGTTTGTAATAAGTTCAATAGTCCCATTAGATTAATATCACAATCTTCTGTTGGATGTACCATGGATTCTGCTACTACTGTTTGTGCTGCCTCATGAAATACATAGTCTGGTTGAAAGTCTTCAAACACCTTATGTACCTTTTTATCTCGTATATCTAATTCTAAAAATTCAGCTTGTTCATTCACAAATGTCCGCAATCCGCTGCTTAAATTATCAATAACAAGCACACGATGCCCCTCTTGAATCAATCTGTCTACTAGATGTGATCCAATGAAACCGGCACCGCCTGTTACAATTATATTCATGTTCCTCATTCCTTTATCAATGATTAGTACACTCTATTATCGTTCTCGTTGAATATCATAGTCTGTACCATTTGTGCGGATAGTAACAGTTCCCATCGTATCTGTACGATAGATATCTACATGTTCTTCCAATAAACGTGCCATGGCTTTTTCCCCAGGATGTCCATAAGAATTATGTAAACCTGCAGAAATAACAGCTGCTTCTGGTCGAACAGAACGAATAAAATCTTTTTGACTAGAACCATTGCTACCATGATGTCCTACTTTTAAGATTTTACTAGACATTTTCGTATTTTGCTCTTTGATAAGGCGCGCCTCTTCTTCTTTTTCAGCATCACCAGTCATGAGCATAGAAAATTTACCAAATGTCAGCTTACCTACAATGGAGTTATTATTTTGATGAACTTCACCTTTTTTATCAGTCATCACGTCCCCTTTCCAAGGGGCATAGACCTCAAAATACGCTCCATTACCTAAATCTAAACGATCACCTTTATGAAGTGTTTCACGATGAATCTGTTTTGTGTCTATTGTTTTTAAATAGGTTCTATAAGTTCCACTATCGATCTCAATACCATTATCATAGACATGCTTAATAGGGATTGCTTTGGCTATGGCATAAAAACCACCAATATGATCCGCATGTGGATGTGTCAAAATGACATTTTCTAATTCTTTCACACCATATTTTTTTAGTAAGGCTACCACCTGTGGTCTATGTTCAATATCACCGGTATCAATCATAGAAAATGTATCCCCAATTTGGAGTAAAATTGCATCTCCTTGTCCAATATCTATTACATGGACCTTCATAGTACCCGTTGGTGCTTGCGTAGATTGACTGACTTCTGTCTTTGCAGAGTTTGCATTCACCTGTGAAAGTTCTTTTCCACAGCCCACTAGGCTTAGTAGTGCTGCCACCAACACACCTAACAAGAGCAGATATTTATATATTGTTTTTTTCATATGTAAATACTTTCTAACCTCTATATATTACAACAGTTATTACAGTGATAAAACTGGTTTGTATCCCTCGATTGTTCGTAGTACACGACCAACTCGTTGTGCTACCTCCGTAGGAGTAAAGCCTGGACCACAATCATCTAGTGCTAAATCTCCAGCACGACTATGTGCATATATAGCAACATTTATAGCGTTTACAGGGTTTTGTTCTTGATTCAATAAGGAACCAATAACACCAGCCAATACATCACCCATGCCCCCAGTTCCCATATATGGGTTACCTGTTGTCGTGATGTATACTCTACCAAATGGAGTTGCAAAAATCGTTGGTTGTCCTTTAAGCACTACATATACATTATACGCTTCAGCAAATGCTTGTGTATAACCAATAGGGTCATTGTATATTTCTTTTATATTAACCCCTGTAAGCGACGAGAATTCACCTAAATGCGGTGTTAGGACAACCACCCGCTCTTCTTTATCGAGTGCACAGGAACACTGTTTTAACACTGATAATTTACCGGCAACCGCCATAAGTCCGTCTGCATCAATTACCATGTGGCTTTCTGTAACAGATTGTATCCATTGAAGTAAATGTTTCTTATCACTATTACTTCTTCCACCACCAGGGCCAATGACTACTGTGCTATTCCCATCTAATTGTTCTACATCACTACTACGTATCATCATTTCAGGGCGACTCAAGGACCGTAATGCATCTAATTCATCAGGTCTAGATACAATAGTAACCTTTCCAGCTCCACTGCGTAACGCTCCTTCAGCACTTAATAGAGGTGCTCCATAAACTCCTGGAGAGCCACCTACAATATAGACGTGACCATTGGTCCCTTTATGGGCAATAGGTGAACGAGGAACTACATGTAAGGACTCTGCGTTATTCCAATAGATTTCTTGCCAACTATTACCCGATTCTCCTAAGGCATGATGCGGAAAAGGGTATCCGATACTGCCGATACTCATATGTCCTACATGTTCTCTACCCGCATAGAAAAGCATTCCCACTTTAGGGGCTAATAATGTAATTGTTTCATCTGCCCTGAATGAGGAGACGTCAGCATTTCCTGTTAAGCCATTTACACCACTAGGAATATCGATGGCTATACATGTTCTTGGCTCGCTATTAGATTGCCATTCCTTACATTGTTTAAAAATAGCTGCTATTTGTTCTGGTAATTCACCGTGAAAGCCGGTGCCAAACACACCATCTACCACAATACTTACATCCTGTAATATATGGGAAGGTATTAGATTCCCATTAGACTGCATCATCTCATCAGTCACAATCGTAATAGTATCTTTTAAGGTATTTACCACCTTCCATTGTTGTTGAAACAAAAGAGAACCTTCTTTTGGGTTACCTAACACAACAACATAGGGATTCACTTCAGGCACTTCTGTAAGCAATCGTGCTGCCACTAAGGCATCACCACCGTTATTGCCAATGCCACAAAGAAATAAAACTCCCTTGGGTCCCTGTATTTCTTGTATATATCTATGTACGACCTCAAACACAGATCGTCCTGCTTGTTCCATCAAATGAGATACTGGAAGCCCTAAACTTTCAATATATTGATCTACTATGTTAACTTGTTTTGGTGTTAATAGTCGCATAGTTCTATCCTCTAATATACAATGACAGTACTCGTAGCATATTCACGACAATGACTAATGGAAATCTGCATCGTTTCATATCCTAAGGCTTTCATTTGTTGTCCAAAATAGCCTGTACAGGTAAGGACTGGTGCCCCCCATGCATCGTGAGTAATCTCAATATCCTGCCAAGAACCGTGGCGAAACCCTGTCCCCAATGCTTTTACACAAGCTTCTTTAGCTGCAAAGATGCCCGCAAAGGACGCTGCTGCCTGTTTGTTACGTCCCCATGCATAGTTTCGCTCATAGTCCGTAAATACTCGCTGCAAAAAACTATCTCGTCCAATAGCTTGTTCCATGCGATGAATTTCTATGATATCTGTACCTACTCGAATCATATTAGCCTCGTAATTTGGCAATCATCTCTGCACGATCTGCTGCACCAAATACAGCAGAACCAGCTACTAATAGGGTAGCCCCTGCTTCACGCACTAATGGGGCAGTTTCCAAGTTAATACCACCATCTACTTCTACAACAGCTTTTGTGTTGCCTACGGAGTCCAATAATTCTCGAGCTTGTTTTACTTTTTTCACTGCATTATGAATGAACGATTGACCTCCAAAACCTGGGTTGACACTCATAATTAAAATTAAATCTAGATCTTCTGCAATATCTTCTAACAAGGATACTGGCGTAGATGGATTTAGAGAAACACCAGTTTTCATACCAGTAGCTTTGATAGCTTGAATCAAACGATGTGCATGCGGTACAGCTTCCCAATGAAAGGTAAAATACTCCACTCCTATCTTGGCATATTCTTCTACATAATCCCCTGGGTTTTCTACCATTAAATGTACATCAAAAGGCAACTTCGTATGCGGGCGCAATGCTTTTACTACAGGAGCACCAAATGTTAAGTTTGGCACAAAATGTCCATCCATCACATCAATATGTAATAAGTCCGCACCACCTTCTTCAATAGTACGAATGTCTTCTCGTAAATTAGAAAAATCTGCCGATAACATAGATGGGGCAATTTGAATCATTTTATCGTCTCCTTTGATCTTCAAGTTCTGATTTTATAGTCAAATAGGACTGGTATCTCTGTTCACTAATCTGACCACCGGCTAAGGCATCTTTCACAGAGCAAATCGGTTCATGACTATGAGAGCAAGGACTAAACTTGCATCCTTTATCATGGTCACCAAACTCGGGAAATGTATGCACTAACTCTTCCACATCCATCCCTGTATGATCCAGAGCTGAAAATCCTGGTGTATCCATGATAAATGAACTTTCATCTAAACTGTATAAAGAGGCATGGCGCGTTGTATGGCGTCCACGTTTAATCTTATCGCTAACCGCTCCTGTTTGAAAGGCAAAGTTCGGATCCACTGCATTGAGCAAACTACTTTTACCCACCCCAGAAGGACCAGCAAAGGCGCTGATTTTACCATGTAATATATGGCGTAATTCCTCAATACCTTCACCGGTATATGTCGACGTACAGAGTACAGTATAACCAATTTTTTCATATACTGATTTTAATTTCACCGTATCTTCCGTGTGCAAATCATATTTATTAATCACTAGTACTGGAGGGATATTACTATGATGAATCATCACTAATAAACGATCCAATAATAAAGGATGAATATCAGGCTCTCGTGCTGCTACTACCACAATCACTTGGTCGATATTGGCAATGGCTGGTCTACGCAATGAATTTCTTCGCCCTTCAATAGTGTTAATCCAACCATCGTCTGTGATGCTGACCGTATCTCCTACTAAGAGAGAATACCGTTCTTTCTTTAACCGTCCTCGAACCTTACATTCATGTACATCTCCACTTGGAGTTTGCACATAAAAGTAGCCATTCATATTCTTAATTACAACACCTTGTTTCATAGTTTCTCCTATAAGGATTGCTCTTGTACTAATGCATTATTTAAGTAAATCTGAACTCGTACATTACCCGATCCAGACACACTTTTTACAATGCGGTCTCCTGGCGCATTAGTGCCATCATACACAACATGTCCACCATCATCATCAAGGACTACTAATTTCACATGTTGTGAAGAACGTCCATTTGGCACTGTTACATCCACAACACCTTTCGTAGCTCCTTGTTTAGCATTAGATCCATCTTTTTTACCATCTTTTGGCTGTCCTACCAAAGTAATACTTTCATCGCGCTTCACTGATGACCCCGGAGCAGGGCTGACAGCCGTAACAACGGCAGAGTCTTCATTAGAACCTGAAATTTTACTAATACTTAATCCTAAATTTCCTAAAGCTTCTTTCGCTTCTTTAATGGTCATCCCCACTACATTAGGAATTTCTACCATAGTTGACTTAGTTTGATTAATTGTAATATCAACAGTCGCCCCTTTAGATGCTTTTCCACCAGCTTGTAAGCCTTGACTAATCACAACTCCATCATCTTTACTAGTATCACTTTCATAAGATATCTTGCCAATTGATAAACCTAAGGCTTTTAATTTTTCTCTAGCTTGGTCAAAGCTCATACCTTGTAAGTCCGGTATAGTAATATCCCCCGCACCTTTGCTGACAACTAAATGCACCATACGTTGTTCTTTTACTGATTCCCCTGGTTCAGGGCTTTGTGAAATGACCTGTCCTGCTGGCACATCCGAATTAGTTACTTCTGAACTAGATACACGTAGATGACGCTCCTCTAACAATCTTGTAGCTACACTTAACTGTTTACCTACCACATTTGGCACGTCCACAGTAGAGTTACTCCAGAAGTTACCAAAGCTCAAAAAGGCCCATAAAAAGGCTAGTAAGAAGGCAAACACAGCACCACCGATAACATATTTTTGTGGTAAGCTACCTAATTTAGCCAATATTCCGTTTTGTGCTTCATCCTCTTCTTCCAGTACTTCTGTCTCTAACGGTGGTAAAACTTGTGTGGCAAAATCATGTTGTATTGGTCGTGCGGATGTACCTCCACGATAGCCTAAAGACATCCGCAAGGCTTGAATCATTTCAGAAATGGATCCAAATCTTTTGCCCGGTTCCTTTTCTAAGGCTATCAATACCACCTGCTCTAACTGAGGAGGAATCATGGCATTTTTAATTCGTGGAGCTATCACTCGATCTTTCACATGTTGTAAGGCTACGCTAACAGGTGTTTCTCCTCTAAAAGGAACCTCTCCTGTTAATAATTCATAGAGAACAACACCCAATGAATAAATATCTGTGCTCACATTGATACTCTTGCCTCTAGCTTGTTCTGGAGAAATATAATGAGCTGAACCCATCACAGAATTGGTGTACATCATAGTGGTAGCAGAGTTAATGGCTCTGGCAATACCAAAATCCGTTACTTTCACACGACCAGAGTCAGTAATCAATATATTATGAGGCTTTACATCACAGTGGACAATACCCATCATGTGAGCGTGCTCTAGCCCCTCTGCAATAGCTACTGTAATTTTTACCGCTTCTTGCACTGTCATCTGATCACCATGATGCTGAATATATTCTTTCAACGTACATCCAGATACATATTCCATAATAATATAATGAAAGCCTTGATCAAATCCAACATCGTACATGCTCACTACATTCGGATGATTTAGTTTCCCTGCTGCTTGCGCTTCACGTTTAAAGCGAGCTACAAAGTCTTGATCACTACCAAAATTTTGATGCAGAATTTTAATAGCCACAGGTCGTCCCAATAGTGTATCTTTCCCACGATATACATCGGCCATACCACCAACGCCTATCTTCTGTTGTACCTCATAGCGATTGTCAAAGACCAATCCTACTAATGTATGTCTATCCATAAGTCACCTCTTTATATACGTCCAAGTACGATTGTTACATTATCTCGTGCTCCCGCATCATACACAAGGTGCACTAAATCTTCCAAAGCTCTACTTTCATTATTTTCTTCTGAAAGTACTTGTTCAATCTTAGATTCTTCAATATAACCAGATAAACCGTCACTACATAATAGGATACGGTCATTCTGATGCACTTCAACTACGCCTGTATCTACTTCTACAGTTTCATACACTCCGATGGCTCGAGTCAACATATTTCGTTTCGGATGATGAATAACTTCATCTTCAGTAATTGTTCCTGCTTCCACTAATTGCTGCACCATAGAATGATCTTTTGTCATCCGATGTAAGCCTTCTTGTCCATACAGATACAAGCGGCTATCTCCTACATGAGCCCAATACAGGGTATCTTCTTGTACGTATGCAACAACCGCTGTGGTCCCCATACCTTCTAGCTCTTTGTAGGATTGGCTCTTTTCATAGACCATGCGATTTGCTTTTAGAATGGCATTCTCTAATACTTCAGTGGATATTTCAGTAGCCTTATCGACTACTTCTACAATGGTATCGACTACCATGGTACTAGCATATTCTCCACCGGTATAGCCACCCATCCCATCTGCTACAATGAGTAGTGGTCCTTGGGCATAAAAACGATCTTCATTACGTTGGCGAACCAATCCAGTTTTACTAATTCCTAAACTAATCATAACATCCCTTCTTTCAAAGATTGTTGATGTTGTACTTTCAACTGTCCACAAGCTGCTTGAATTTCATCACCCATTTCTTTACGAATCGTCACAGACACGCCGTAGGATTCGACAATGGACTTAAATTCTTGCATAGATTTTAATGACGGTTTATATAAATTAATATGCTCATTTCCATTGACAGGAATTAAGTTGACATTACAATGAGGAAACTCTTTTGCAATCGCACCTAGTTCATGAGCTTCCTTTTCAGAGGCATTCACATCTTTAATCAAAATATATTCAAAAGTGACACGGCGATCCGTCCGTCGATAATACTCCGCCACAGCATCTAGCACATCTTGTAACGCATAGGTGGCGCCTATAGGCATAATTTTCTTTCGACTTTCATCTGTCGTAGCATGCAAGGATAATGCCAATGTGATAGGCAAGCCCAGTTCTGCAAAACGATAAATATTTGGTACTAATCCACAAGTGGACACCGTCATGCGACGGTAGCCTATATTAAAACTTTCTTTTTCATGAATAAATTGCAATGCTTCCATGGTATGATCAAAGTTTTGCAATGGCTCTCCTGATCCCATGACAACGATAGAGTGCACTTCTTCTTTAATGATACTTTCAAATAGTAATAACTGCCCTACAATTTCAGCTACTGTTAGATTACGGAATAAACCTTCCGTGGTAGATGCACAAAAAATACATCCCATCGCACATCCCACTTGGGAAGATAAACACACAGAGTTGCCATAGTGTTGCTTCATCAGTACCGTTTCTACTTGATGACCATCAGAAAATCTGAGCAATAATTTTTTTGTATTTCCATCTGAACTAGTAGATTCTCGTACCACTGTAGGCAATGTAATCGTACAGTGGGTGCCGAGCCATTCACGCATTGTCTGTGGAAGCTGTAACATATCTTCCATAGAGAATACGTGACGTTGATAGATATAATCCATAATCTGTTTCGCTCTAAATTTTGGAAACCCTCCATCTGTCACAACTTTACTTAAAGCTGGCAATGAAAGTCCAATTAATTCTATCATGCTCTCTCCTTACGTAAACGGGCTATAAAAAATCCGTCCATATCATATACGTGTGGCAATAACGTCACCATAGGGCCTTCTGCTGCAAACGGCAACAGTGGAGCCACATCTTCTAAGACGAAATTAGGGTTTTCTTCTAAAAATCTTTCCACAACCCCTTCATTTTCCAAAGTATTTATAGTACATGTAGAATATACTAAGTGTCCTCCTACTTTTACATAGGAACTAGCATTTTGTAATATTTGTTGCTGCAACTTTGGCAATTCTCGTAATTGGGATTCCTCTTTTCGCCAACGCATATCTAGTTTCTTCTGTAAAATTCCTAGGCCTGAACATGGTGCATCTACTAGTACGGCATCAAAAGAATCTTTCCATTGTGCCTTTTTGACTGTAGCATCACCTTGTTGAGTCTGTACATTAGACATACCCATACGTTTTGCATTTGCCTGCAACAGTTCTACCTTATGATCATGAATATCCATAGCTACGATGGTTCCTGTATTGCCCATAAGGGTTGCCATATGCAAAGTTTTACCTCCTGGTGCTGCACAGGTATCTAAAATCTGCATATGTTGTTGAGGTTGTACTGCGTAAGCCACAGCCATAGATGCTTCGTCCATAAATGTCATTAATCCCTCTTGCACCCATTTTGCTTCCTGCAATTGACCTTTATGAGATTTGATGATAATCGCGTCTGGAATCATATGACTAGGCTCTACTACCCAGTTTGCCTGTGAAAGCTCTTCTAATAAATCTTGACGACTGATTCGTAATGTATTCACTCGTGCCGTCAACAGAGGTGTTTCATTAAACCATTCACAGAGATCCATCGTTTCTTCTATTCCTCGTTGGTCTTTCCATAAACGGACTAGCCAAAGAGGTTGATTATAAATATAGGAAATCCGCTCTTCCTCTGAAGTCGCTAGAGCATCTACACCAATATCTTCACGTTGTCTGTCCACATTGCGAAGTACTGCATTGACAAATCGGTCTGTTCCAGGTGCTACTTTTTTCGCTAGTTTTACACTTTCATTCACAGCTGCACTAGATGGTACCTTATCCATATAAAGTAATTGATACACACCAAGTCTGAGAATCTCTAAAACAAAAGGAGATAATTTTTTAACTGGTTTCTTGGTAAAATGAACGATAACGGCATCCAAGTAGTTTTGACGTCGTACCACACCATATACCAATTCTGTAAAGAATCTACGATCTAAATCTTCTAGTCTTTCTTGTATCATATACTGAGGCAATACAATATTGGCATACTTTTTATCTCTATGTATATCTACCAAGGCTTTCATAGCTAGGCGCCGAATATTTTTATGTTCTTTCTTTTGTTTCGTTTCCATACAGTAACCTTTCTATGACAAGTTGAATGTCTTCTGTATTGACTCTCGTATTACAACAAGGACCACAAGGTCGTTCATTTAAGACACCAATCACGGGAATGGGAAACACATCTGCCATACCACTGACTAAGTCTCTTTCACAGGCAATCGCTACAATGGCTTGAGGACGAATTTCTTTGATTTTTAAACGTGCTAATGTGCCACCTGTAACTACTATAAAATGGCAGCCATAAGTATCTGCAATATCTAGCAAGGTTCCTACTTGGCATCCGCCACAACGCTTACAATTATACACATCTGTAGTCACTTTATGTACACAGCTAGATAGTTGTATGCAATGCGGTGTAAGTAATAATAATCGTTCTGGTTCCACGCGATATGCTTGAGTGCTCACAAGATGATTGATTAACGCAATTAAGGATTGACTCACTTCATCCTTGGTATATCCAAAACATCTAGCTAAGACCGTCACCAAAGGAAATAAAAGATATAACCCACGATTAGACAGTCGCAGTAGAATCGGATGCTGTATAGGGTACATTGTAACTAATGCCATATATATCCACATGGACCACCCTATCAATATGGGTAGCAGTAGTGCACTCTCTCCGATAAGCCCTGCAATAGGTCCCCATTGAGATAAACTTGGATGCATCATCCACACAATCCAACCCCATGCTATTGATATCAATAGCATAGCCACAGCCGTCACCGTTAAATACAGACGATAGGATTTATTCATCGCCAAAGCAAGCTCCTACTGCTAACTGATGCCCACGAGCAAAATCACCGGCATTCATTCGTTTTTTATTATCTGGCTGCACTTCAGTGATACGTAAGACTCCATGACCGGTAAAAATACTGAAAGATTCTTTATCTACATTCACTATTGTACCTTCTTTAGGATAACCACAAGCTCCTTGTAAATGCTCGGGAGCATATTTAGAGGTAGGGTCCACTTTCGCATGCCAGAACTTAACCCGTTTTCCATCTAAGAATGTATAGCAGCCAGGGCTTGGATTGAAAGCTCTAATTTTCGCAGCCAACGTATGTGCTGGTTCTGTAAAATGAAGATACCCCATCTCTTTCGTAATTTTTCCTGTTTCAATAGCTTCTTCATGATTTTGAGTGATTCTAGTTAATGTACCTGCTTGTAAAGCATCTACGGCTGGTACAATCATTTGTGCCCCTAATTGTGCTAAGGCGGTAAAAATGGTACCAGATGTATCATCTTCTGTCACTGGAATGCGTTCCATTAGCAAAATATCACCTGTATCTAAGCCTTCATCCATATGCATAATCGTCATACCAGTTTCTGATTCTTCATGAAGAATCGCATATTGTATTGGTGCTGCACCTCTAAACTTTGGTAATAAAGAGGCATGTAAATTAATGCACCCCAATGGAGGTTGATGAATGAGCCACGGAGGTAAAATTTTACCATAGGCAATAACTACGACAATATCAGGAGCCAAAGTTTGCAACAATTCCTCTGCTTCCTCATTGCGCAAAGATTTCGGTTGGTATACAGGAATGTCATACTGTAACGCCAATTCTTTTGTCGGTGGCATTTGCAATTTATTACCACGTCCTTTCGGCTTATCTGGTTGGCAAAAAACACCTACTACGGAATGGGAACTATCGATTAATGCCTGTAAGGTTGGAACTGCTATATCTGGAGTTCCCATAAACACTATACGTAATGGATTCATTATTGTTGTTCCTTTTTATGGATAAAAATCTCATTGGGATTCACTAACTTTTCCACAAATAAAATGCCATTCAAATGGTCAATTTCATGTTGAAAAATACGCGCCAAAAATCCTTCTGCTTTAATTTTAATCTTTTTATTATTTCGATTGATACCATGTACTTCAATTTTATCGTACCGCTCTACATCGCCAAATAGTTCAGGTACGCTCAAACAACCTTCTAACCCTACTTGAGAGCCTTCTTTTTTCACGATTTCTGGGTTAATCACTTCGATGAGCCCATTACCATCATCTAATACAATAATCCGTTTAGATACATTAACTTGTGGTGCCGCTAAACCTACACCATCTGTTTTATACATCGTTTCCGCCATATCATCTAATAATTGACGAATCTTTTTATTTACAAACTCTACTGGTTCTGCAATTTGTTTTAATACAGGATGACCTGTTTTCATTACTTCTAAAACTGCCATATTCCCTCCTATACTGGATCCACATCTATATAGATATGGGGCAATGTAAATATATCTGAATGATACATGTATGATTTTACTTTTGATAAATCAATCCCACGGATCATAATACAAAGTCGATACATATCTCGTATCTTTGCGGCGCCATTTTCATAGGGCCCTAGTATATCAATGCACTGACCTACACAGGCCTGGCGCAACGTATTGGCTAAATCTGTCCCTCTTGTTCGTACCACTGAAAGCTTTTCATCCAATAAAGTAATTTGTATCATTTCACCGATTGGTGGATACAACAACGCTTTTCGTGCTTCAATTTCTTCTTTATAAAAGCTAATATAATCATGGTGTGTACTGTGCTGAATAGTATAATGTTCGGGGCTATAAGTTTGTACTACTACTTTTCCTGGTTTATCACCACGACCTGCTCGACCAGCCGCTTGTATTAGCAAATTAAATGTTCTTTCAGAGGCTGTATACACAGGAATGTGCAAGACAGAATCAGCTGTAATAATTCCTACTGCGGTAACATTCGAAAAATCATGGCCTTTTGCCACCATCTGCGTACCCAATAAAATATCATATTGTCCAGCACCAAAGGCATCCAAAATACGTTGAGATTCACCTTTTTTAGATGTCGTATCTTGATCTAAACGAGCAATTCTAGCTTGCGGAAATCGTTTTGCTAATTCTTCTTCTACCTTTTGTGTGCCCGTACCAAAAAATTTAATCTTACGGCTACCACAATGCGGGCAAACTTGAGGAACCCTTTCATGATGGTCACAATAATGACAACGCAAATCCTGTCCCGCTTGATGATACACCATAGATATATCACAGTGAGGGCATTGGATAGGCTTACCACAATCTCGACACATCACAAATGTACTATGACCTCTTCGATTCAATAAAAGAATCATTTGCTCCCGTTTCTGTAGCGTTTCTCGAATTAACGTATCCAATGCCATAGAAAATACGGAATAATTCCCATAGAACATTTCTTCTTTCATATCCACAACGGTTACATTCGGCATAGGTTGATGAAAAATTCGATGCTCTAAAGATAACAACTGATGGATACCTTTGTCTGCTAAATAATAGGCCTGTATAGACGGTGTAGCCGACCCAAAAATAATTGGACATTGATGACTTTCACTGCGCCATCTTGCCACCATGCGTGCATCGTAGCGAGTCATATCCTGTTGTTTATAAGAAGGATCATGTTCCTCATCGACTATAATGAGACCAATATCTTCCGTGGGTGCAAACACTGCGGAACGAGCACCAATAATGATATGACTATCCTTTCGGCGTAAACGTTCCCAATTGTTGTAACGTTCCGATTTTGTTAACTGACTATGGAAGACCACAACTTCGTGGCCAAACTTTTCTACAAATCGTCTTACAATTTGCGTCGTTAACGCAATTTCTGGAACTAAAATAATAGCAATCTTATCTTGTCGAATTGTTTCTTGCGCAGCTTTTAGATACACTTGTGTTTTTCCGCTGCCTGTTACACCATGGAGTAAAAAAGATTTGTTTGTATGATTAACAATGCATTCCTGAATAGGATCATATACAGACTGCTGTGCCTCTGTCAGAGGAATGTCTATACTATCCACAACTTCCTCGTAGCGTGTTTTCGTCATTGCATAACGCCATTCCACATCGATATGAGAAGATTCTTTTACTTGCTTAATGACAGGCAAACTAAATCCTGCCAATCGCAGGGCACTCACCGAAGTTGCTCCATGCTCTACTAAGTATTTCGCTAACAAACGTTGCTTTCGTTTTTTCTCTGAAAAGAGTTCCACATGAAAGGAATTCTTAGGCACAAGCCATTCTATTTTTGGTCTGTCATAAGATTTTAATTTACTTTTATCAACAGTAAATAAGCTTAATGCCTCTGCAAAGGTGCATAGGTAATACTCACTTAGCTTACGAGCTGTACTCAGCATTTCCGCTGAAAACCAAGGCATTGGATCTAACACGGCTAATATAGGTTTAATCACAAATGGTGGATTTTCTATGTCACAATAACCTACAAGAATCCCCTCTTCTTTGGAGGCTCCCAACGGAACTGCCACACGAGTTCCAATAGGTACGTCCCCGAATGAGTCAGGTATTTCATAGGTTAAAGGTTTATTCAATTGTTTCGCAGGACGATTGATAATAATTTCACCTAAACGCATCATAACCTCCTGACTAAACACTCTTCATTATACCACGTTTATATCCATTATTCATACTATTTCATACTTGAGTTCTGAATATTAGCATGTCAAGAATTTCTTGTAAGCTTATAGAGAAAAAATAGTTGGTATGCTAATCTTAACATCTTATAACAAGTATATGCATGACAGCTTAGGCTATTATAGTTTATATACATGACAATTGGAATAACAAAATAGAGGACAGAGACATGTGTCTCTATCCTCTATTTATGTATCACCCAAAAGCGAATGACAATTCTTTTACCTATTATAAACCAGCTTCTTTACGAAGTACTTCTGCTTTATCTGTACGTTCCCATGGAAGGTCTACGTCAGTACGACCAAAATGACCATAAGCAGCTGTTTTTTTATAATGTGGTTTTAACAAATCTAGCATTTCGATGATGCCTGCTGGACGAAGGTCAAAATGTTTGCTTACTAATGCAGAGATTTTTTCTTCTTCGATTTTTGCAGTACCAAATGTTTCCACCATGATAGATACTGGTTTCGCTACACCAATTGCGTAAGCTACTTGTACTTCACATTTATCAGCAAGACCAGCTGCTACGATATTTTTAGCTACATAACGAGCTGCATATGCTGCAGAACGGTCAACTTTTGTAGGATCTTTACCGGAGAAAGCTCCACCACCATGACGAGCCATACCGCCATAAGTATCTACGATAATTTTACGACCAGTCAAACCAGCATCACCTTGTGGACCACCGATTACGAAACGACCAGTTGGGTTGATGAAATATTTAGTATTTTCATCAATAAATCCTTCTGGAAGCACTGGATCGATAACATATTTTTTAATATCAGCTTGTATTTGTTCCAATGTCACTTCTGGACCATGTTGTGTAGAAATAACGATTGTTTCAATGCGTTTTGGCTTGCCATCGACATATTCTACTGTTACTTGTGTTTTACCATCTGGACGAAGGTAAGGCAATGTACCATCTTTACGAACTTTTGTTAATTGACGAGATAAACGATGCGCCAAGCTAATAGGCATAGGCATTAGCTCTTCAGTTTCATTAGATGCGAAACCAAACATCATACCTTGGTCACCAGCACCGATTTTATCGAACGCATCACTGCCGCCTTCGCGAGATTCCAATGCTTCATCTACGCCCATTGCGATATCTGCAGATTGTTCATCAATCGCTACATTAACGCCACAAGTATCCGCATCAAAGCCAAATTTTGCACGTGTATATCCGATTTCACGAATTGTATCACGAACAATATGAGGAATATCTACATACGTTTTTGTAGTAATTTCGCCTACTACATGAACTTGGCCTGTAGTTACTAATGTTTCACAAGCAACGTGTGCTGTTGGATCTTTTTCTAAAATAGCATCCAATACAGCATCTGAAATTTGGTCAGCAATTTTGTCTGGATGACCTTCTGTTACAGATTCAGAAGTGAAAAATACATGTTTTTCTGCCATGAATAAACCTCCAATAAAAAAATTCCTCATCCCAAGATGAGGAATCAGATCCCCATCTTCCGATCAAAGATCGTTGGATTTAGCACCTTCTCCCCTAAGGAATGGTTGCTGTAGCTTCAAAGGGCCTCTCCCTCCACTACTCTTGATGAGACTTGTATCATACATATAATACTTAGTTTAAAATCACTATCAAGAATTATAGCATAAAATTATAAGTCTGCCAAGGCTTGAATGATACGTTCTGCTACATCTAGTTTTGACATATTAGGTAATGCAACTATTTGTTCGCCTGGATAAATAAAGGTCACTTCATTTGTATCTACATCAAATCCTGCATTTAACTTACTCACATCATTGGCTACCAACATATCTAAATTTTTCTTCCGCACCTTTTCTTTTCCATAGGAAATGACATCTTGGGTTTCTGCTGCGAAACCAATTAATTTTTGATGTTTTTTACGCTCTCCTAATCCAGATAATATATCCGGGTTTTTAACCAATTCTAACCTCATTGTTTCTTGTTTTTTTATTTTATTATCGGCTACTTCTGCCACACGGTAATCCGCTACAGCTGCTGCCATAATCACAGCATCTGCAGAGTCATAATGACTATCGATTGCCTCTTTCATCTCCATAGCGGACCGAACTATGATACGCTCTACCCCAATCGGTACAGCAAGATCTGTGGGGGCAGACACTAAAATTGTTTTAGCGCCCGCTTGGGCCGCTTTCAACGCCACTGCATATCCCATTTTTCCACTAGATCGATTCGTAATATATCTAACAGGATCGATAGCCTCTTGCGTACCACCAGCACTAACAATAACCGTTCTACCCTCTAATAATTTAGTTTTTCCTAAATGAAAGTCCACCCAATCCATAATTTTTTGCGGATCCGGTAATCTACCTTTTCCTTCTACCCCACATGCTAGAAGTCCACTATCTGGCTCCAACACATGGACGCCTCTATCACGTAAGGTAGTTAAATTTTCCTGCACAGTTGGATGGGCATACATGTTACTATTCATAGCTGGACATACAAATACTGGAGCCGTTGTGGCCAACAATTGTGTAGATAACATATCATCTGCAATACCATGTGCCATCTTCGCAAGCATATTAGCTGTAGCTGGTGCTACCACATAGGCATCTGCCCAAGTTGCATAGGATATGTGTTCTACATTCCAATCCTGTATATTTTCAAACATTTCTACAGCCACTTTATGCTTGCTAATTTCTCCAAACACAAGAGGACTCACAAATTTAGTAGCATTCCTCGTCATGACTACTTTCACTTCTGCCCCCGCTTTATATAAACGGCTTACTAAATCCACTGCTTTATAGGCTGCAATCCCTGCTGTTACGCCTACCACAATATGTTTACCTTTCAAAGGTCTCACCTTCCTACAGAACTAACCCTATCGATAGAAACAATCTATACTTACCCTATTATACAGTATCTTTCTAAGTAATACATCTATATTTTATCCAATAAAGTTCAAGATATGTTATCTTAAGAAAAAGCTGTAAACAAATCATAAAGCACATAATTTGTTACAGCTTTTCCTTTATATAGCAGTCATTATTCCATCAACATTGTACCTCTACAAAGGCAAAGATAAATGAACTACAGTTTTCACCAATTTTTGGGTGTCATCCAACTTTTTAAAGCCTAATGTCGTATACAGGTCTTTTGCATTTTCCATACTAGGCAATGTATCTAATAACAGCGTTTTATACCCAAATTCACGGGCATCTTCTACTACTAGCTTTGCCATATTCGTACCTAAAGAGCTATGCCTAAAAGCAGGACGCACATACAAACGTTTCATAGCAGCTGTTTTACTATCTACATAACGTAAAGCCACACAGCCAGCTGGTTTATTATCAATAAAAGCAATATACAAAGCCTCACCTTCACCTTTGTACTTCTCTTCCAGTCCATAAAACTCTCTTACACTAGCGGATACACCCAAGGATCGCACATACTCTACAAATAAATCTTTAACTTCATCAATATACTCGTGGCCATTACGAATTTCAAAATTCATAGTATACCTCCTCTTAGTATTACATGAAACTTATATTGTTAGTATTCGACTTAACATCAAAAACTCCTTTATTTTCTTCTTGAGTCTAATATTTTAAAATATACGAACAATTATACCCATCTAACACTAAACAAAAGAGACTGCCACAAATAAATCTCGCTACAGTCTCAAGTTAAATTATTTATATAATGTTTGACGATTTTCTTGCAATGCTTCTAAAGTACGCTCTAAATTTGATTCTACATATTTAAACACATCACTAGCATATTGAATAGAACTATTTTTAAGCTCTTCAGAAGATTTATTTGCTTCTGCAATAATATGATTAGCATGTTCTTGTGCTTGTTTCACTAATTCACTTTCTTCTGTTAACTTTTGAATATATTCTTTCGCTTGTTCAATCAAGGCATCTGCTTGCTTTTGACCTTCCGCCACAATACGATCACGCTCCGCTACAATGCGACGAGATTCTTCTAATTCAAGAGGTAGAGATTCTGTTAAAGCATCGACTATACGCATAATTTCTTCTTCTTCAATTAATTTTTTATTGGTCATAATCATATTATTGCTAGTAACAATCAAATTCTCTAATTCTTCTAATAACTTTTCTGTTCTCATAGTATCCTCCTATTTTTCTTCCACTGTTTTAAATTTATCTTCTAAGGCTTGTTTCACAACTGCAGGTACTAAACCTTCTAATTTACCACCGTACTTAGCTAATTCTCGTATACCTGTAGAACTTACAAAGGCATATTTATTATTGGTCATAATAAAAACAGTTTCAATATCATCATCCAAATATTTTGAAAATAAAGCTCGCTGAAACTCGTATTCAAAGTCACTTAGTGCACGTAATCCACGAATAATAATGTGGCTATCTCTTGATTTCACGTAGTCATTCAACAAACCAGTCCCAAAATCTACTTCAACATTTGAGATATGTGCTACTGATTGGCGAATTAGCTCTGCCCGTTCATCCAAGGTAAATAAATACTTCTTATTCGGATTTTCTAAAATCACTATGATTAACTTATCGACTAATTTACTAGCTCGCTCAAATATATCTATATGTCCATTTGTAACAGGATCAAAACTACCTGGACAAACTCCAATTCTCACGGCACAAGCCCCTTTCTATGGTTCTCGACATAATATGTCAACGCGAGTATACCCAAAGGATAAGGCTTTTACAACCACCCACTTGGGCAATAATTCTAATGTTTCATTCTTATGGCGTTCTATAATTAAAAAGCCATCTTCGGTAAGTAATCGAAATTCTTCCACTAAGTCTAATGTTTTTTGAACATACCCTTTTTCATAAGGAGGATCTGAAAAAATTAGCTGAAACTGCTTTCCTTGTAGTCGCGAAAGTGCAGCTTCCATCGTACATTTCAGAATCTCCAATCGTTCTTCTACCTTACAATGCTGTGCATTCTTTTTGATGTATGTATCAGTACGTATATCTACCGCAATAGCATGACTAGCCCCTCGACTTAAGGACTCTATAGCTAATGCACCGGTGCCCGAAAATAGATCTAGCACCTGAGTCTCAAAAAATCCTCTCCGACTTTGTATGACATTACAAATACTCTCACGCACACGATCTTGTGTCGGTCGCGTATCCATGCCTTTTGGAGCTTGTATGGTATGACCTTTGGCCGTCCCTGAAATAATTCTCATATGATTTACTACCTATACCTGTATATTCTACATGATTTTACTATGGGCTACAATAGATATTTTATAGAATCTTCCCCACAATCACTCACTTATTACAAACTTCTTGTTTTACGTCACGCATCATCAGTTGCATCAATACGTCAGCAGGAGGAACTTGATGATATAACACCTCATACAAAGCATTGGTGATAGGCATATCGATTCCCTTTGCTTTGGCTAGGTCATAAATGATACGAACAGCAAAAAATCCTTCCACCACCATTTGGGAATGGTTAATGATATCTTCCATCGTCTCTCCATCGGCTAACTTTTGACCTGCTCGACGATTTCGACTATGAGGGCTCATACATGTGGCGATTAAATCTCCCATACCTGAAAGTCCCGCATAGGTTTCAGCTTTTGCTCCCATGGCAACACCAAACTTCGTCATTTCATGAAGACCGCGAGTCAGTAGAGCTGCCAATAAATTATCTCCCAATTTCATACCATGAGCAATCCCAGCTGCTAAAGCGATGATATTTTTTGTAGCCCCCCCTAGTTCAACACCAATTACATCCGTATTACCATATACCCTAAAACTCGGTCCACCCAGAGCTTTTTGTAACATACAGATAGCCTGTTCATGTTGACTGGCAACCACGGTGGCAGCCGGCAAATTCCGACCGACTTCTTCTGCATGATTGGGACCAGATAAAATAGCTGTCGCTTTCACTAAACCTTGCACTTCTTCTTCAATAACCAGGGATAAACGCTTTTCACTATTTTTTTCCAACCCTTTTGAGCAGCCCACGATAATCATAGATGGTTGTAAATACCGTTTCAACTCTTGCAAAGTGCTTCGTACATAACTGGATGGCGTTACCAGTAGCACCACCTCTGCATCTTCCAAGGTATCTTTATAAGAATGTTCAAACTCTAATGAACTAGGTAATACTACTTCTGGCAAATAAGGATTAATACGATATTCACGCAAATAATTCGCTTTTTCTTCCGTTCGACAATACATACTCACTTGGTGACCTGCTTCTATACCTTTCAGAGCTAATGCCGTACCCCAACTACCAGATCCAATGACTGCAATTTTCATAATTACTCATCCTTTGTAATACGTTTCACAGCTAATTCTTTTCCTTGTAAAAGACGCATAATGTTTTCTCTATGACGGAATACGACAAACAATGCTGCTACAGCACCAAAGATAATATATGGCAAGGGCTCAGATAAGCAGTACATCACAATAGGCACTAATGTAGCCGCTACAATGGACCCTAAGGATACATAGGAAGTGAACTTAACAATAATAGCCCATACAGCAAAGCAAATTAACGCTGCTATCGGAGACAATGCAATGAGCACGCCCAATCCTGTAGCAACTCCTCTACCACCAGAAAAGCCAAGAAAAATAGACCAGTTATGACCAATCATAGCACATAATCCACCTACAATCATCCATTCTGGGTTTGGCGAAAACAAGAGCACACCTATAGCACCTTTCCCAGCATCACCTAAGAACACAGGTAAGGCAGCTTTCATACCTAATACACGATAGGTATTAGTAGCACCAATATTTTTACTACCATATTGGCGCACATCAGTGTGGAAAAAGAGTTTTCCAATCAGTAAACCTGTAGGAATAGAACCTACTAGGTACGCTACCAAAATTAATACAACAATTTCCATCGTTATCATTCTTCATCAGTTCCCTTCTTACCACGAAGTACTAATCGAATTGGAGTCCCTTCAAAGCCAAATGATTCACGCAAGCGGTTCTCCAAGAAACGCATATAGGAGAAATGAATTAAGTCTGGTTCATTCACAAATAAAATGAACGTAGGAGGTTTTACGCTTGCCTGTGTCATATAGTAAATTTTAGGAATCCGACCACCACGAGATGGCACTGGGTTTACCGTTTGTGCATCTGATAACAATTGGTTCAATACACTTGTAGAAATACGCATATGTTGTTGCTCAGATACATATTTAATTAATTCTGCTAAGCGATGAATGCGTTGTTTCGTCAAAGCCGACGCAAACAAGATAGGTGCATACCGCAAGAAAGCCATTTCATCATAAATATCTTCTGTAAATCGTAGTGTAGTTTTATCATCTTTTTCAATCAAATCCCATTTGTTGACAACGATGACTAAACCTTTACCAGATTCGTGAGCATAACCAACAATTTTTTTATCTTGCTCAGTCACTCCATCTGTAGCATCTAGAACTAACACTACAATATCAGAACGATCAATAGCACGAAGAGAACGAACAATACTATAACGCTCTACAGGTGCATCAATACGAGATTTACGACGCATACCTGCTGTATCAATTAACACAAAATCCTGTCCATCATGGCTCCAATGAGTATCGATAGAATCACGTGTTGTACCAGCTACATCACTGACGATAACCCGTTCTTGACCTAACAAAGCATTTGTAAGAGATGATTTACCCACATTAGGGCGACCAATCAATGCTACATGGATTGTATCTTCATCTTCCTCGCTAGCACTTTGTGGAGGGAAATGTTTCACCACATCATCTAGCAAATCACCTAAGTTCATTAAATTTTTTGCAGAAATACCAATTGGATCACCTATGCCTAAATTATAGAACTCATAAATATTGGCTTCTTGGTTCACACTGTCGATTTTATTAACTACAAGAATCACAGGCTTACCGCTAGCACGCAATAAATTTGCCACTTCTTCATCGGCAATCGTAATGCCTTGTTTACCATCTACAACAAAGAGGATCACATCTGCTTCTTCAATAGCTAATTGGGCTTGAAAACGCATCATCTTAGGGATTTCATGACTTTCCGCAGTGATGAACTCAATTCCTCCTGTGTCGATCATAGTAAATTCTCGTTGTAACCACTCTGCATCGAAATAAATTCTGTCTCGTGTTACACCTGGAATATCTTCTACAATAGAAATTCGTTTATTCACAATGGCATTAAATAATGTAGACTTCCCTACATTTGGTCTCCCTACGACCGCAACTAATGGTTTTGACATACTTTCACCTCATATTTCAACTTCCCAATAGGAAGAATAAGAACACATAATTTATCAACCTATATTGTATCACATAAACGAAAGCAAAAAAAGAACAGTAAGTCCATTGGACCTACTGTTCTTCTATTATATAGAAATTATTCAGCTTCTTCTTCAGTTGCTACTGGTTCCATTAATTCAGTTAATTTTAAACCTAATTTCTTTTCATCTTTGTTGAAAGAAATTACTTCTACTTCCACTTCTTGACCGCGGTTCAAGTAATCTTCTACTTTTGCATTACGTTGTTTAGTCACTTGAGAGATGTGAAGTAAACCTTGAATGTCATCGTTGATAGCAACGAATGCACCGTATTGAACTGTACGAACCACTTTACCAGTTACCACATCACCTACATGGATTGTTTCTTCTGCAACGTCCCATGGGCTTTTGGATAATGCTTTTAAAGATAAAGAGATTTTGCTGTTTTCTTCATCAAAGGATTGTAATTTAACGTCGATTTCTTGACCAACTGCTAACACGTCTTCAACGCGTTTAATTTTTTGCCAAGAGATGTCGGAAATGTGAAGTAAACCTTCGATTCCTCCGATATCAACGAATGCGCCGTAAGGCATGATTTTGCGAACAGTACCTTTGTAAGTACCGCCAACTTCTACATTTGCTAACGCTTCTTTTAATTTAGCTTGGCGTTCCACTTCAAGTACTTCACGACGGGAAAGAACCAAACGGTTTTTCTTTTCTTCAACTTCAAGTACTTTAGCTTCAAATTCTGTACCTACTAAGTTATCAAGGGATTTCACGAAGTGAATGTCACCTTGGGAAAGTGGAATGAAACCACGTAAAGACTTAACAGTTACGACTAAACCTGCAGGAATTGCATCCACACCTTTACAGATGATTGGTTCATCTTTTTCTTGTGCTTCAATAACATATTGCCAATCTTCATCTTTAGCCAAACGAGTGATAGAAAGATAGATAGGGCTATCTTCTTTGATGTGGTTAAGGATAACAGCTTTGATTTTGTCGCCTTCCTTTAATACATCTTTAGCAGAAGCTGGTGTAGGGTATGCCATTTCTTTTCTTTCTAATTGTGCTTCTGTTTTGTAGCCAAAGGATACATATGCACGTTCGTCATCGATTTGTACAACTTCCCCTTCAATCACATTACCTTTCTTAAATTCTTCTGCTTGCGCTTCTGATGCTGCAAATAATTCTGCAAAATTTTCCATCGTCTGAATGACCTCCTTAATTATCCAGTCTGGTGTCGATGCACCAGCCGTGACTCCTACTGTTGTAACGTCCTTCAACCACGTCATTTGTATTTCAGTAGCAGTTTCGATGTGATATGTAGTACACCCTACATCACGACATACTTCTGCTAATCTAGTCGTGTTGCCAGAGTTTTTCCCACCTACCACGATCATAAGATCCACTTCCTTAGCCAGTGCCACTGCAGAGTTTTGACGTTCTTCTGTAGCCTGACAAATGGTTTTGAAAATCTTTTGATCCTTAGATTTTTGTTCTAATATTTTTATTATACTTTGAAACTTAAATTGTGAAAAGGTAGTTTGTACAACAACACCAATTTTTTCCACGAATTGAATATTTTTAGCATCTTCTTCTGTTTCTACGATAATGCCTTTATTACCTGCCCACAGATTAATACTCTTTACCTCTGGATGCTTCTTCTCCCCAAGAATAACTAAGGTTAATCCTTCATCCACTACAGACTTTGCATCGCGCTGTGCCTTCTGTACATGTGGGCAAGTAGCATCAATCACGGGTAATCCCCGTGTTTCTGCTTCTTCATATACTTCTGGACCAACCCCATGAGAGCGAATGATAACAGTACCTTCTTGCACATCACTTAATTCATTAATAGCATACACACCATTATCTTCAAGTCGACCTACCACTTGAGGGTTATGAATAATAGGCCCCAATGTATAACTCACATCTTTTGAGTCTGCTGCTTTTTCTGCCATCGTAACAGCGCGCTTTACGCCATAACAAAAGCCACAATTTTCCGCTAATCGTATTGTAAACATAGCATTCCCCTATTTATACTTACCTGCTTTATAATCATCAATCATAGTTTGGATAGCTGTTTTTACCTTATGGTTCACATCTGCAATAGCTTCTACTGTTGCTTTTGCTTTTTCTACAGCAATCGGTTTTCCAATAATAACAGCAACCTCTCCACGAATCATCTTGTCACTACCCACAATTGCCACCGGTACTACTGAAACCCCTGTGCGCAATGCCATCGAAGCCACTCCATCGTGAAACCGCCCTAAGGTGTCACCCTTTTGTCGTGTCCCTTCTGGGAAAATACCTAGCATTAAATTATCTTTCAACAAATTCATAGCATGGCGTATAGCTAGTTTATCGACTCCACCACGGCGTACTGGAAAGGCGCCTAGCCAAGTACAAACTAATTTAGAAATTGGATTTCTAAATAATTCCTCTTTTGCCATGAAGTTCACATGACGTGGCAATGCAAAACCACACAAAGGGGGATCATTATTACTTTTATGGTTCGGTGAAATAATGACTGGTCCTTCTTTAGGCACATTTTCTTTCCCATACACCTTTGTCCTATACCACCATCCATAGACGATAGTAAATGCAGATCGCCATAAGCATTCAGAAAATTTATCCATGATGGCCTCCTAATTCCGTTTTGCGAATTAAGTCGATAAGTGTTTGTACAGTTTCTTCTATACTGAGATGATCAGTTTCTACAACCACTGCATCATCTACACATACAAGAGGAGATTCCTCCCGGTTCATATCCATAGCATCTCGCTCAGCTACAGTGCGACATACCTCTTCTAAAGAAATATGTTCGGAATCTTTCAATTCTAGCCAACGTCTATGACCACGAGTTTCCACAGATGCTGTTAAATAGACTTTCAATTCCGCATTAGGTAACACCACGGAACCAATATCTCGACCGTCTAAAATGACACCACCAGCAGCTGCCATCTGTCGTTGCATATCCACTAATTTTGTGCGCACCGCTTTTTGTGCTGCCACCTGTGATACATGACTAGTTACATATTGTGTGCGGATTTCCTGAGATACATCACGACCATTTACCAATACCACAAGGCCACTTTCAGTAGCTTGTAATTCCAATTGAATATGAGGTAAAGCTTGTGCCACAGCCTCAGCATCGTCAATGGAGACACCCATATCTAATAAAACCCATGTAATACCACGATACATGGCCCCTGTATCAATATATAAATAGCCTAACGTTTTGGCTACTACTTTAGAAATACTACTTTTACCTGCACCAGCAGGACCATCAATAGCTACAGAAATTCGTCGATTCATATTAGACTCCTCCTTCTGCTGCATGAGTGGCAGCTACGTAGGCTGTGGAAAAGGCAACTTGCAGATTATAGCCTCCTGTGAAAGCATCTACATCCAAGACTTCTCCCGCCATATATAAACCACTCACCAATTTAGATTGCATCGTTTTGGGATCTACTTCTTTTACAGAAATTCCCCCAGCAGTCACAATAGCCTCCGCTATAGGGCGAGGTTTATGAACGGTGAGCCGCATATGTTGTATAGTATCCACTAACCGCAAGCGCTCCTCTTTGGTAATATCGTGAATAGCCTTGGTTCCTTCTAACTCTGCTAGTTGACAAATAACTGGAATTAATTTGGATGGCAATAAACCTTTCAATACATTTACTAATTGCTTATTTTGAGACTCACTGAAATCCCGTTGTACACGCTTATCTAAGACCTCACGAGTTAACGCTGGTTTCAAATTCATTTCAATAATGATAGGATCTACTTTTTTCTTGAGTAACTTTGTCACTGTATGAGAGGCAGATAGAATAATTGGTCCTGTCACCCCAAAATGGGCAAATAGCATTTCTCCAAATTGTTTTGTTTGCACCTTATTTTTCGCAATAATAGCGACTTCTACATTTTTTAAACTTAGCCCCATTAAGTCTTTCACCCAATGTTCTTTCGTTTCTAAAGGAATTAAGGATGGCCGCAGTTCTACGATGGAATGTCCCACAGAAGAAGCTAATTCATAGCCATCTCCAGTAGACCCAGTCAATGGATACGACATCCCTCCTGTAGCGATAATCGCTGCATCGCAAGTATAGGTTCCCTTATCTGTAATAACACCTGTAATAGCTCCATTTTTTACAATCAAATCCTTAACAACTTCTTCTAAGTGAAGCTGTCCACCTAATTTACGATATGTGTCGATAAAAGCATTGCGTACATCTGTAGCTTTATCAGATTCTGGAAATACACGACCACCTCGCTCAACCTTAGTAGAGACGCCCCAACTATTGAGCAAATGAATCATATCTTCATTGGTCCATTGTTGGTAAGCACTATATAGGAACTTACCATTCCCCGGTGTTTGTTTAATAAAATCTTCTATGGGAGCTGCATTAGTCACATTACAACGCCCTTTACCTGTAATCCCCATTTTAAGGCCTACCATCTTCATTTTTTCAATAATGTGCACAGACGCACCTAATTGTGCCGCACGAACACCCGCCATAAGACCTGCAGCGCCACCACCGATGACAATAATTCGTTTCATATTCACCCTTATTTTATAGCCTGTAATTGTTTCACTTCTTCTCGTGTTAATTTACGGAATGCTCCACGCTTTAACCCTTTTAACGTCAATCCTGCATAATTGATACGTTTCAAATTATGAATGGAATACCCAAAATGTTCAAACATACGACGTACTTGGCGATTACGACCTTCATGAATCGTAATTTCTACAGTAGTAAGACCTGTTTTTCCATTAAATCCATAATCTGTAATTTCACAAGGTGCAGTTACACCATCTTCTAATGTGACACCTACTGCTAACTGCTCCAAATGTTCATCAAAGACACGATCTTTTACTTTTACTTCGTATGTTTTTGTCACACCTTTTGATGGATGTGCTAAGTTTTGCGCCATAGTTCCATCATTCGTCAATAGCAATAATCCTTCTGTATGGTAATCTAATCGACCTACAGGATAAATACGAGCTTTTACAGAGTTAATATAGTCCATGACAGTTTTACGTCCTTCAGGATCTGTAATGGATGTAATCACCCCTTTTGGCTTGTTGAAAATATAATATTCCAACGCCTCTGGCTCTAACAATTGTCCATCCACTTTGACACGGTCACGTGTAGGATTTACCTTAGCGCCCAATTCTTTTACATATTTACCATTCACAAGTACTTTACCAGAGGTAATTAATTCTTCTGCTTTTCGTCGTGATGCCACACCACAACGAGCAATATATTTTTGCAAACGTTCTAGTTCCATATTATTCTCCTTCTGTATTTATGGATAACGTCTCTGAAAGAGGCATAGACTGTTGCAACTCTTCAATAGAATTCGCACCTACCGTCCTTAAAAAGTTATCCGACGTTCCGTAAATCACAGGACGTCCTATAGTTTCCTTTCGTCCTAACTCCACAATCATGTCACGGGCCAGTAATTGTTTTAATACTTTTTCACAGTTTACACCACGAAACTCTTCTACTTCACCTTTTGTGATAGGCTGTTTGAAAGCAATCACTGCCAACGTTTCCATGGCCGCCCCAGATAGCTTTTCATCTCTGTGGCGAATTTTAGTAACAAATTCACTGCATTCTTGGGCGCTCACCAATTCTATACCCGATGCACTTTTACGAATCCGAATACCTCGCCGTTCTTGTATCAAACTTTCTTCATAAGCTTTGATAGCTCTTTCAACTTCTGGTACATAAACTTCAAAAATATCTGCTAATGTATCTACCGTTAAAGGGGTAGCCGCTGCAAATAAAACAGCTTCTAACTGCTGAAATTCAATGCTACTCACAGGGCCTCTCCTTCTTCTATACCTTCTACAATCACACTATATACATCGTGATTGCCCACAATAATCCGCAACAGTTGACGTTTCATCAACTCTAGTAACGCCAAAAATGTAACCACTCTTTCTTCCTTTGTCTGTGCCTTAGCAAATAAATTTACACAGGGCACTTGTTGCTGTCTCGTCGCTAGTAATACATCTTCAATTCCTTGCTCTAATGTATATTCTTCCCGTTCCATCACAACTTTAGGAGCTTCTACTTCAAGACAATGATACCTTTCTTGCACTTTCTGAAAGCACGCCACGAGCGCATCCCATTCCACAGTACACACAAGATCTAATCCCATTTGGCTAAGTTCTTCTGGTCTATTGAATACATAGGAACCATCGGATACACGTTCTTCTAACAACCCCGTCAATTCTTTGATACGTTTAAACTCCACCAATCGGTTCACTAATTCGTCTCGAGGATCTTCTGTATCACTTTCATCCTTATGATTGACTTTAGGCAATAAAAGACGTGACTTAATCTGTAACAAAGTAGCCGCCATCACTAAAAACTCACTACTATAGGCAATATCGAATTGATTCCAAGTTTTCAGTATGTCCATATATTGTGAGGTGATATTCACAATGGGAATATCGTATATATCAATCTGATTCTTTTCAATCAAATGCAACAAAAGATCCAAAGGGCCTTCAAAAATATCCAGTTTAAAATCGTAGGTATTCATGAAAACTCCTTTCTACCAAAAATAAAGGTATGGCTTTCACCACACCTTGTATGAAAAAATTGCATTTCCTATTAGAAACAGTTAGAATAATACTTAGACATACCAACCTATGTATCTATATGTATTATAAATGAAATAAGCAAAAATTGCTACACCCAGAAAGAGAGGCGAAATTATGCATCGTCAAAGATGGAAACAGCTAGGACTGTATACCATCGTGTCCACCATCATTGCAGTGGCACTATTTTATATCTACAAACCCATAACCTTAGGATTTGACATAGAAGATATACTTACCTTATTCGTTCCTACTATTGTAGGTTTAACCGTCTTACAATCTATTATTCGTAGTTCTTTCACAAAAAGCTATCTCATTGGTCATGGTATCGTCGGTATCAGTTGGGCATTAACATTCCCCCTCTTATTCCATTGGTCCTATGAAAAACCATTTTACTTTTACGAATTTGCCAATGACTTTCTCTTTGGCCTTGTTCTATTCTGTGTTTTAAGTGTAACCCATTATTGGTTATTACAGTGGGGAAAAGCAAAACGTATTTGGGCTGCTCTATATAGCGTTCTTGATGTAGTATTACTTCTCATCCCAGCAGGACAAATCGGATACTATCTGTCCACATGGCATTGCATTACGCCAGCCACTATGATGGCTCTATATCAAACAAACCCTGAAGAAGCCTTAGGATTTGTAAAAAACATCATCGGCGTAGGTGGAATTGGCAGCGCTATCGTCGGCATCATCATTATTCTTAGTCTTTTCTACTTTGCCAATATGAAAGTACAAAAGAACGATACTCCTACTACATTTATTTCTTCTTTCTTTCAACGCTATCAAAACGACATAAAATGGATTTTGTCCATCGCATTAATCGTGTATGGAGGGTATTACTTATTTCCTCGCACAGATATTATCAGTAACTGGTTAGGAGTAAGAGCCTACATGGAGGAGCTGCAATCTTATAACGATAAGCATGTCACTGTATTTAACAAGTTACAATTAAGCACTACAGAAACAGCAGCGCAAAAAACACCGGGTACTGTCATCTTAGTGATTGGGGAATCTTCTTCTAGAGATTACATGAAAATGTACACACCAGACTTCCCGTATGATGATACCCCATGGCAAGGTTCCTTGTATCAAAACCCAAACTTCAATGTCTTTAAGCACGCTTACTCTTCCTATGTACAAACAGTCCCAACTTTAGAAAGAGCCTTAACAGAGCGCAATCAATATGATGATAAACCGTTCTTTGATGCTACGACTATTATCGATGTGGCCAAAAAAGCTGGATATCATACTTCTTGGTTGTCTAACCAAGGTGTATATGGCGAATATGATACTGCTATCTCCCTTATCGCAAAAGCTAGTGACACCCCTCGATGGGCTCATGAGTCCTATGCCTTCTCCGATCAATATGATGGCGCTTTGTTACCACTTTTAAAAGACGTGCCAAAGGACCAAAATAATTTCATCGTCATCCATATTATGGGTAGCCATATCTACTATAATGATAGATATCCGCACGAGTTTAGCAAATGGAAACAAGGTCCAAATCCAGAAGGCATTGAGGCCTATGCTAATAGCCAACTCTATACGGATTGGTTATTACAAGAAATTTATACCTATGCTAAGGATAACTTAAACTTACAAGCCATGGTCTACTTCTCTGACCACGGAGAAAATATTAAAACATCGCATAATCCAGATATTTTCAATTTTGGAATGACACGGATCCCAATGTGGGTGTACTTATCTCCTACGTATCGTACTGCGTATCCAGAAACGGCAGATACCCTACGCAATCATGAGCAACAATATTTCACTAATGACTTATTGTATGATATGCTAGTGGGCATCATACACGCTCCTTCTGGTAATTACGATGCCACAAGAGATTTCTCTAACAAAGCATATCGCTTTAATATGAATAACTTAACTACAATGTTAGGTACACAACCATTGTCCCTAGATCCTGAGGCGAAATAAAATAGTACAAACTCAAAACAGGCTCCAACTATTGCAGTTGGTGCCTGTTTCATGTTCATTTTTATGTATACGTAGTGATATCCTGCTCTCTTCCCTACAATAAAAAAAATATTGGAGACACTCGTTAGGAGCATCCCCAATACTATCATCACCATTATTTCACTCTGTAGAAGACGCCTCGAGAATCTCTTTCCACTGGCTGAACATGGTCATATAGACTTGTTTCTTTAAAATACGTTGCGTATTTATTGGGCACATAAATTAAAGCTCGAGATAGTTTCTCTTTATCTTTTGCCAACTCAGTAGGTTTTATCATAGGCATAATATTCTTCCCATTTTCCCAAACACTTTCATGTTCTTTGTAATGAATATAGGAAGTCGTCCGCCCTAAATAATAGGACAAAGACGTACGATAATTGCCATATTGATACACATCTAGTGGCGTAGCACCCTCCAATGCCATCACTTTATTGGCTAATACTTTTCCAGATTGGTCTTCCATAACTGGCACTAAATTAGGAACTAATGCTAAATAGAATACGACAGCACTCGTTGCCATACTGCACACTAAGACATATCCTGTTCGTTTATTAGCGGCATAGATACAACTCAACACTGTCACTGCCAAGCTAATCCAAAGATATGCACCATGTGTTAAGGAAATGCTCAACCCAGCTATGTCCAATCCTAATAAAAATGGAGCTCCACCCAATGCATATAGGGTAAACACCTTCCACGTCATCTTACGTCCTTTGTATTCTTCTATACAAGCATGAATGCCCATGCCTGCCCATAATGCCAACGGAATCAGCATAATGAATGTGTACGTAACATACTTAGTGGCCACGCACGTGTAGAACAGAACGGTTCCTACAAACCAGAAAATAGACCAGTACCAAATATAGGCATGTTTCTGTTCATTAATACCACGAACCACAAAACTAGTCCATGGCATCATGCAAACGGGTAACAAGGCAAAATACAAATACCACCAATTATGTTCAGGATGTTCTGGTACTGTGGCTCTCGTCACATTATGCAGTCCTAAAAATTCTTGGATAAAAGCATCACCATGAACATAATACATATAGCCATACCACGGCGCTATGACTAAAATAAAGGCAAGGATACCTTTCCAAGAAAAAATATATTTGAACCAATCCATATGGCGATTCAAGGCCACGTAAAGAATTAAAATAATCCCTGGTAATACAATCCCCACAGGACCTTTGGTAAGCACCGCTAATCCAGCAAAAATATATGCATAGATCATATGGCGATGACTTTCACCAGTGATACCTCGGTAAACATAATAAAAAATACCCATGGAAAAGAGAAATAAATATCCATCCGTTACGACAGCGTGACCGATGTACCAGAATTCTAACGCCGTTCCTAGGGCAATGGCACTCCACATGGCAACCCGTTCTACTTGATATATACTGAAAGCCATCCGATACATCGCTAATACTGTACAAGTAGAAACGACAATGGATGGCAATCGAGCAGCCAAATCAGAGATACCAAACAAAGAGTAGGACAATATAAGCCCCCAATATGCCATAATTGGTTTATCATACCAATACATGTCATAAATCATAGGAGACAAAAACTCTCCATGTTTCATCATGGTCACGGCAGATAAAGCATAGTTTGATTCCACTGTATCCGTCACAGGCAACGCCCATGCCATAAACAGATAGAACAAAAACGTTCCAATCCCTAGCCATGCAAACCGTTTCCATGAAAATGTTTGTTCCATAGCAATACAACCTCTGTATTCAGATTTAAAAAAATACTTTTCCCAACAAGCGCATCACTAACCACGCTAGGATAATCACAAAAGCACCAGCAATGATAAATTTAGCTAATGCAAATAGCACTACAATCAACACTGCTGCAGCTACTGCTAAGCCTGCTTTCCACTTCCAGTTAAGGGCATTCCACAAGAATACCTTCATATTAGGAATAGTTTGAAACCGCTGTTGTTCCTGTTGAGAAGATTGGTGATGAGGAGCGTCATATGTACGCCCCTCTTCATCTATTGTTGTACCATCAAAGTCACGTAATTCCTCTTCCGAAATAACACGTGTGCCTTCATCATACTTTTGTTCTTGACTCATAGTCACTCCTATAGAGTTTGTAAATGTTTTTCCAACAATTCATTCACGACGCCAGGATTTGCTTTACCCTTGGAGGCACGCATCACTTGACCTACCAAGAATCCGATAGCTTTACCTTTACCAGATTTGAAATCTTCTACAGATTTAGGATTATCTGCAATGACTTGTTTTACGATTTCTTCAATGGCTCCTGTATCAGTAATTTGAACTAAGCCTTCTTCTTCTACAATTTTGTCTGGATTTTTACCAGTTTCAAACATTTTTACAATGACTTGTTTAGCAATTTTACCAGAAATTGTACCTTTTTCAATTAGTCTAATCATTGCAGCTAATTGATCTGGCTGTACCTTGCTGTCTGCATAGGAAATCCCAGCATCGTTCACAAGTTTTGCCAAATCACCAATGATCCAATTAGATGCTGTTTTTGCATCGGCGCCAGCCTCTACAACGGCATCAAAATAATCAGCTGTAGCGCGTTGACTTGTCAATGTACGAGCATCTTCACTGGACAATCCATAGGATTCCATAAAACGTTGTTGTTTCGCTTCTGGTAATTCTGGTAAGGATTGACGAATCTCTTCTACATAGTTAGGATCTACTACGATAGGTACCAAATCTGGCTCTGGGAAGAAACGGTAGTCATTTTCTTTCTCTTTTTTACGCATGGAAAGAGTAATCCCTTTGCTATCATCCCAAGTCCGAGTTTCTTGAACAATCGTTTCTCCATCTTCTAAGGCTTCTGCTTGACGAAGCGCTTCATATTCAATACCTTTTTGGATCCCTGTTAAAGAGTTCATATTTTTGATTTCAGTTTTTGTACCTAATTTTGTTTCTCCCACTGGGCGGATAGAAATGTTCGCATCGCAACGCAAGCTACCTTCTTCCATACGGCCATCAGAAACGCCTAAGTATTGTACAATGGCACGGATTTTATCCACATATTGACGCGCTTCTTCACCAGAACGAAGATCTGGTTCCGATACGATTTCCAACAATGGCACACCTGTACGGTTGTAGTCGACATTGGAACTATCAGAGCTAGAAATAGTAGCACCACTATGCACTAATTTACCAGCATCTTCTTCCATATGGATACGATTGATACGAATACGACGAGTTTCTCCATTCACCTCTACGTCAAGATGACCATTCACGCAGATAGGCAAATCAAACTGAGAGGTTTGCCAGTTTTTAGGCAAATCTGGATAATAATAGTTTTTACGGTCAAATTTATTGAATAGTACAATTTCACAATTCAATGCCAAACCGACTTTAATAGCATATTCCAATACTTTTTGGTTAAATACAGGCATAGTTCCTGGCAAACCTAAGCAAGTCGGGCATACATGTGTATTGTGGTCGCCCCCGAAGGCCGTTGTACAGGAGCAGAATATTTTTGAATTTGTTTTCAGTTCAGTATGAACTTCAAGGCCTACGACTGTTTCATATTTCATAGTTTCAATTCTCCCATAGTTGGCAATTTTGTAAATTCAGGACATTCTTGTTCAAAGCTATAAGCAGCTTGTAACAATGTACTTTCACCCATAGCTGGCGCCAATAATTGCATACCGATTGGCATACCATTAGAGCCAAATCCAGCAGGAATACTGATACCTGGGATACCAGCCAAGTTAACTGGCACTGTACACACATCTTCTAAATACATTGTTAAAGGATCGTTGATTTTTTCACCAAATTTGAAAGCTGTATTCGGAGCTGTTGGTGTTAACAATACGTCACATTCTTGAAAGGCAGCATCAAATTCGTTCTTGATTAAACGACGTGCTTTTAAGGCTTTCAAATAGTACGCATCATAATAGCCAGAGCTCAATACATAGGTACCTAACAAGATACGACGTTGTACTTCTTCACCGAAACCTTGGGTACGAGTTTTAGTAGACATTTCTACTAAATTATCTGCCGGCACGCGAAGGCCATAACTAACTCCGTCATAACGAGCTAAGTTGGAGCTAGCTTCTGCCAAAGCGATGATATAGTATGCAGACAAGGCATATTTTGTAGTTGGCAAGGAAATATCCACAATAGTGGCCCCCATATTGCGATAGGTTTCAACAGCTTTCTCCAAAGCTGCACGCACTTCTGGATGTAAACCTTCACCAAAATATTCTTTAGGCACACCAATACGCAAGCCTTTTACATCTTTCACAAGAGCTTTTGTATAATCTACACGATTCCCCGGAATAGATGTAGAATCATGGAAATCATGACCAGTAATGGCATTCAGCACGATGGCTGCATCACGTACATCTCTTGTAACAGGGCCAATTTGGTCCAAAGAAGATGCATAGGCAATCAAGCCATAGCGAGATACATTGCCGTAAGTTGGTTTCAAACCAACCACGCCACAATAGGATGCTGGTTGACGAATGGATCCACCTGTATCAGAACCCAATGCCCAAATAGCGCTACCGCTGGCAACAGCCGCTGCACTACCACCGGAAGAACCGCCTGGTACGTAGTCTGGATTCCATGGATTTGTGGTTTTGCCTAAAGCAGAGTTCTCTGTGGAGCTACCCATAGCAAACTCATCCATGTTTAATTTACCCAAAATAATAGCATCTTGAGATTGTAATTTTTCAATAACAGTAGCATTGTAAGGAGGCACAAAGTTTTCCAACATGTGGGACCCGCAAGTAGTGGCTACTCCTTTCGTACAAATATTATCTTTAATAGCGCCTGGAACACCTGCTAATGGAGAAATAACTTCTCCTTTTGCAATTTTTGCATCCACAGCTTCAGCTTGTGCTAACGCCGCTTCATGAGAGTCTGATAAGTACGCATGTACTGTAGGCTCTACATTGTCTTTATGTGCCAATACAGCTTTCGTAAGCTCTACGGCAGAAATTTCTTTATTTACTAATTTTTGATGTAATTCAAAAAGAGTCATGTATCTTCTCCTAGTTTTGTACAACACGAGGTACTCTGAAATACCCATTCTCTTCTTCTGGTGCATTTTGCAATGCTTCTTCTCGTGACAATGATGGTTTCATTTCATCAGGACGATATACATTTTGTAATGGCACCGCATGAGCCATTGGCTCTACATCGGTTAAATCTAATTCTTCTAATTCCTCAACATAGGTAAGGATATTACTTAAGGCTTTTTCAGCAGCCTCTAAATCTTTAATTTCTAATCTGGATAATAAGGCAATATTCTTAATTTCCTCTTGACTAATTTTCATAGACACACATCCTTTCAATTTATATATTATACCATATTCTTTCGGGAAAAAGAAAAATACCAATATACAATAGACCTACTTTTCCATGCATATTGGTATTTACTCAGCTATTCATAATGTAAAGCATCAATAGGATTTAACTTCGCTGCTTTTCTAGCTGGATACAGGCCAAATACAAGACCTATAAACATGGAAAATCCAAATGATAATAAAATAGGGCCTGTGGTCACTACAGTTTTTAATTTAGCTACTGTGGCAATCAACTGTGAAGCACCAATTCCCACTACAATACCAATAGCACCACCTACAAGAGAGATAACAACAGCTTCAATTAAAAACTGCGTAATAATGGTTCGATACGTAGCGCCTAAAGCTTTACGAACACCAATTTCTCGAGTACGTTCCGTTACAGACACGAGCATAATATTCATAATGCCAATACCACCAACTAGTAAGGAAATCGCTGCCACAGCACCTAAGAATAAGGTCATTGTGGCTGTATTTTCTTCTACAGCTTTCATAATAGAAGCCATATTATTCACATTAAAATCATCTAGGTCAGGGTTTTTAATACCATGACGGACGCGTAAAATATTTTCTATATCAGCTTGGACACGTTCTAAATCCTGCCCTTCTTTTGCTTGAATATAGATCATACGCAAATAATCAACACCCATCACACGTTCCATCATAGTTGTATAAGGCACTACAATGACATCATCTTGATCATTCCCCATAGTGCCGGATCCCTTTTCATCAAGAACGCCTACAATTTTAAAAGAATTTTTGTGAATCCGAATATCTTTACCAATGGGATCTTCATTGCCAAACAAATTTTTTGCTACTGTGGCACCTATGACTGCCACCCGTTCACGCCGTTCAATTTGACTATCTGTAATAAAGCGACCGGATTTCATAGTCCAGTTATTCACATACTGAAAGTCCGCATTGGCACCATTCACCGTTGTGGTCCAATTCTTGCTCATATACACTGTCAAATAGGAATTAGACGCCACTGGTGAAGCTGCTTGCACGCTATCCATCTTAGAAACAGCTTCATAATCACTCAATTTTATCGTTTTATTAGCACCTGCCACAGGACGTACCCCTGGTGTTCTAGGAGCCCCTGGATAGACCATTAATAGATTACTACCCAAACTCGAAATAGATTCTGTTATTTGTTGACGAACTCCATATCCAATAGATACCAATGCAATCACAGCTGCTACACCAATGATGATACCTAGCATCGTCAGTAAGGAACGCATCTTATTGGCTAAAAA